>Ga0193706_1000046_pt1 | contig 115250 bp, 84 predicted proteins | sample U3c1metaG_FD_160130 | JGI IMG/M metagenome (GOLD analysis project Ga0193706, IMG submission 160130) | Soil microbial communities from a riparian zone of the East river system, Colorado, United States - U3c1 | ecosystem: Environmental > Terrestrial > Soil > Riparian zone | place: USA: East...
CAACCCCCGGGCGGTGAAACGGAAGGTCAGCAAATTCCCTACCCGCAGCCGGGCCAAGAGAACCCGCCCGCCTCGGACCCATATCGGCGTCGAGATCGTTAAATGAACAGCATTGGAATTAGCCCGGCGGCGTAAGCCCCGGGGAGGGAATGGATGCACCCCCATCCCGAAGCCCCGCCAGGGGCGACAGGAACTCCCTTCAAGGAACCGGATCCGGGGCCGGAAGCTTTATACATCCGCGAAGAATCCTGTCGCCCCTGACGGGGCTCTGGGATGGGTGAAGGCCTTCCCGTTCCCCGGGGCTCACGCCACCGGGCTAATTCATGACGCCCCTGCGGGGCTGAAGGCAAGGATGAGAAAGAGGATTCCGAACCCCCACTTTTCCCGCTCGATCATCACCACCCCGGAGAACGGAGAACGCGCCAAGCACACCGCGATGTGGAGAGCCTCGATCAGACGTTCGTCGGACAGACATCCCGCTGCTGACCGCCGTTGCCGGTCTCGATTGCGAAGCCGCCCGGACCAGACTCTTTGTGCAGGCGGAAGGCCGAGCCGCGCCCCGTGCCGGGAAGAACGCCCGCCGCTAGCAGGGAGAGCCACCGCTCTTGGGGCTCGTCGCGCTCGCTGATACCATGGAGGAAGGAAGGCTGAAAACGCGCTGCGGGAAGACGAAAGGGATAGAATCGTCGTAGCACACGGTATGGTGTGTCTTCTTCACCTATGCCACAGCCTTGCACTTTAGTCTAGAAAGGCACCCATCCGAGCAGACCACTGATATAATTGCTCAGCCGCGAGAGCGCGCAGGTAGTGCAGGACATTAACTATGGACAAAAAACTGAGAAGATTTCTACTGAAGCCCCTTGCGCGACGCCATAGCGCCTCTGATCGTAAGGCTCTCGTTGCTGCACTAGAGCGGCTAGATAATCGTTCGCTCGGCGAGGATATTCTCGCCCAGCTACAGGATCTCCTCTCAGAGATGCGCAATGACCGTAAGGAGAGCAGGTGGAAAAACCTTGATTACGTGACTAAATCTGTCGGACTTACTCGGGCACTCTACATGTCTCGAAGAATCTCAACACAAGAATACGTCTTACTTGCAACCTCACCAGTCGAGGGCATACACGAAAGCCGGATAACAGATGGTCATTACGACAGCGAACTTGAACCTCTTTCGAAGGCTATAGATAAAGTCCGCGAAGCTCATGGCCTTAGCACAGAAGAATACTGGTCTATAGGTGAAGGTCCCGAAGAGTACACACGCCTGAACCGTCAATATAGCGCTGTCCTTGATAGACATTTCGTGAAAGCTCTTAGAGAATTTAAATTAGACGATCTCGCGAATCTCCGCGGAAATGATCCTGAAAAATTTGCTGGGCTTCGGGAAAGAGGGCGACGATCGGTCTTTCACAAGGAGGAGATTGTCCCAGCACTTCGCGACATTGTCGTACGCTACGAAGAGGATGCACGAAAAGCAGCATCAGCAGGAGCCTTTTCGGCAGCCGTTACATTGCTTGGAGCAGGTATTGAGGGCCTTCTTCTGCTCCGGTGCCTGCGCTCCAAACAGAAATCTTGTCGCGTTGCACAAAAACTCCCGAGTCGGCAACGGCCTCGTTCGCCAGAGGATCCTACTAAGTGGACATTCGACAACCTTATAGAAGTTTGCCTCAGAGCTGGCTGGCTGCCCCCAGTATCTACGGCAGTGGCTGATTACAACTCTGCGGGCCTAGCACACCTCCTTCGCTTAATGCGTAATCATGTCCATCCGGGAAAGCACGTACGAGAAAGACCTTGGATCGAGACCGATGAACGAGACTACAAAGACGCTGAAGCAATCTACTTGATTCTTCTGTCTACACTGGGTCATATTCGTTCAGTTGCTAAGTGAGTAGCTTCTGACCCGATACAGTGACGCACCGCGCTATGTTGGGTCTCGTCGTTGAGATGTATGCGAAGGCCCCCCGATGGCAGCAGCATCCGGTTCGTTCAAGCCGGGGCTCTGACTAGGCATCCTCCTCCAGCCCCGCAGGGGCGTCAGGAATTAGCCCCAATACCGTTCACTTTGGTCAATCGTGGGAGCGGGACCTTACCCCCCGCCCAGGGAGGGGGCAAGCCCCTCCCCCACGAAAAATGCCTTAACTGAACAGCATTGGAATTAGCCCGGCGGCGTAAGCCCCGGGGAGGGAATGGATGCACCCCCATCCCGAAGCCCCGCCAGGGGCGGCAGGAATCCTTCAAGGAACCAGGGGATCATCGGGCAACTCAGCTCTTCTCGGGATCAAAATCGTCAGGATCGTAAGGGATACCGTGTCGCTTCAGAAGCTCGATAAACTCTTCGCGGAACGACAACTTCCGGTGGTGCTCTTCCTGGCTCGAGATGTACTTACGGACAATTGCGATTTGAGACTCGCTGACGGTAAAAGCCCCATATCCCTCTTGCCAGCCGAAGCGGCCAGCCGCCACGTCAGGTCGCTCGTTCATCCACTTCGAAGAATTCGCCTTAATCAGTTGTAGCATCTTGGCGACCGAGATGCTGGTCCCCCATCCCGCCAGAAGATGGACATGGTCCGGCATGCCTCCAGCGACCAAAAGCACCCCGCCATTACCGCGCAGAATGCCACCTATATATCCGTAGAGCTCGTCCCGGACGGTCTCGGTGATCAAGGGGATTCGGTTTTTGGTGCTGAAGACGATGTGATAGTTGAGCTTTGAATAGGTATTTCGCATGGATCGACGATGATCTTGCGCTACGGGCAGAGATGTTACGGGGGAGCATAACACACGGTTCCCGGCTCCGGGAAATTACACGTTGACGGAGAAATCCTGTCGCCCCTGGCGGGGCTCTGGGTTGTGGGAAGGCCGTACGTTCCCCGGGGCTTACGCCGCCGGGCTAATTCCTGACGCCCCCTGCGGGGCTGGAAGGCAAGGAAAGAACCGGAACGCCTACCGTTCCCGCTCGATCATCACCACCGTCACGTCATCCGTCACCGGCCGCCCGCCGCAGAAGGCCATCACCAGATCCATCAGCGCGTCCACCGCCTCGCCGATCGGCCGGTCACGGAGTTCCGCGAAGGCCTCCTCCAGCCTTTCGGTGCCCAGCTCCTGGTCGGCGGGGTTGCGGGCCTCAAAGGTGCCGTCCGTGTAGGCGAGGACGCGGTCGCCGGGGGCGAGGGCCACCTCCCGCACCGGCAGCGGCCGGTCGCGGAAGATCCGGTTGAGCAGCGGCCCCGTGGCGCCCAGAGGCTCGATGCCGCCGTCCCCCTTCAGCCAGAGGAGCGGCGGGTGGCCGGCGTTGATGTAGCGCAGCCGGCCATCCGGCAGCAGCAGGGCGTAGACCATGGTGGCGCAGGCCGCGGCCTCGAAGAAGTCGATCCCGAGCAGGACTTCCCGCGACACCCTTTCGGGATCGACCCCGCGCCGCCGGGCGGCGTCCAGGGTCGAGCGCAGCATGCCGGCGTACATGGCGGCGCTGACGCCGTGCCCCACCACGTCGCTCACCGAGAAGGCGAGCCCCCCCTCCACCGCCTGCGCCAGGTAGAAGTCGCCGCCCAGGGCGTCGCAGGAGAGGAGCCGCCCGTCGATCCGCCAGCCCGCGCCGGCGACCGGCTCGCGCGGCAGCAGGCTGTGCTGGAACAGCCGCGCCTTCTCCAGGTCGCCGGCGAGCGCCTGGGCGTAGCGGTCCTTGGTCTCCCGCTCGCTCTGCAGACGCAGGCAGCGCTCGACCAGCGCCAACAGCACCCGGCGGTCGAACGGCTTGAAGAGGAAGTAGAAGGCCCCCTCCTCCAGCGAGCGGAAGAGCTTCTCGTCCGGCTCGGAGATCGAGCCGGTGATCAGGATCACGTCGGTCTCCGGCCGGCGGGCGCGGATCTCCTGGCAGAGCGAATAGCCGTCGCCGTCCTTGAGGCGCACGTCGAGCAGGGCGAGATCGAACTCCTCCCGCTCCAGCAGCGCCATGGCGTCGGTCGCTCCGGCCACGCACTCGACCCGGTAGACCGGCGAGAGGACGCGGTCGATCGCCCGCCGCATGCCGGCGTCGTCGTCCACCACGAGGATGCGGTCGTTGCTTCTCATGCTACCGCCGCTTCGGCGCCGTCCTCGCCGGCGAGCCGCAGCTCGACCTCGACGCGGGTCCCCTCGCCCGCGGCGCTCGCGATCTCCAGGCCGCCGCCGTTCTGCCAGGCGAGCGAGCGGCAGATGGCGAGGCCGAGTCCGACGCCGCCATGCTTGGTCGAGAAGAAGGGCTCCTGCACCTTGTCCAGCAGATCGGGGGGGATGCCCGGGCCGTCGTCCCTCACCACCAGGCGGGCCTCGCCGTCGCCGGCCCAGCGGGTCGAGATCACGACGCGGCTCCCCTGCTCCCCCATCGCCTCCAGGGCGTTGTTCACCAGGTTCAGCACGATGTGCTGGAGGTCGAGCCGCGAGAAGCGGATGGGCGGCAGCCTCTCCTCGAGGTCCAGCACGGTCTCGATGCCGCGGCGCCCCGCGGCTCCCTGGAAGAAGGGGACGGTCTCGCGCACCACCTGATTGACGTCCACCGGTCCGTCGCCCGGACGGCCGCCGCGCGCCACCCGCAGCATGTTGCCGAAGATGCGCTGGCAGAGCCGCGCCTTCTCGACGACCAGCGCGAGGTCGCGGTCGAGCGTCTCCGGATCGGCGATCCCCTCTTTCAGCTCGGCGCGGACCTGCTGCACGAGCGGCAGGATCGTCCCCACGGCGTTGTTGACGTCGTGGGCCACGGCGCTGGCGAGGGTGACGAGCGTCGCCTTGAGCTCGGCCTGGATCGCCTGCCGTTCGAGCGACATGTTGAGCCGCGCGTTGCGGATCGACACCGCCGCCGCCGGCAGGAAGCGCTCGACGACCGTCACGTCCCAGGGGTCGAAGGGCCGGCGCTTCCAGGAGGCGATGTTGAGCAGCCCCAGGAACTCGCCGCCGAAATAGAGCGGCGCGCAGATCAGGCTCGCCGGCGCCGGGATGCCCTGCCCGCGATGGTAGGTCAGCGCTTCCCAGAACGGGTCACCGGAGGCGTCCGCCGCCGCCAGCCGCCGGATGCCGGGGCGGTCGCCGAGCGCGCCGACCAGCGCCTCGGCCGGGATCTCGTGCCCCACGAAGGCGCTCTTCCCCTTGGTCCAGACCATCTTCTCGGCCTCGATGCGGAAGACCATCCCCTCCGGATCGTAGGTGAGGAAGGCCGAGGAGTGGTCGTAGTCCACGAGCTGATGCAGGCTGTCGAGGATCTGGTAGGCGAGGTCGCGCGGGCGCAGCTCGGAGACGATCTTGCCGCGGATGCGGTCGAGCACCTTGGCGAGACGAGCCTCCTCGCGGCGGCCGAGCTCCAGGGCGAGCACGCCGCACAGCCGGTCGAGAACGCGCCGGGCCGACTGGCCGAACTCCCGCTCGCGGCGCGCCACGCCCACCACCGCCACCTGCCGGCCATGGACCGTCACCCGCGCCAGCACCACCGTCCGCGCGGTCGGCGGTCGCTCGTCGCGCAGGAAGGCGACCCCACGGGGAAAATCGCACAGCGTGTAATCCCCGCGCACGACGCGCACCTCGGCGTCTCCGCCCAGGATCCAGACGCACTCCGCCCCCAGCCGCAGCAGAATGGCGTCGGCGAAATGGCCGTAGAGCTTGCGCGCCGGCCCGATCCCCTGGAGATTGCTCTCCAGGACCTGGGCGAACAGCTCGTGCGGGGCTTTGCGTAGATCGATCATGACGGCGGCACCATAAACGGGGCGGAAGAGGATAGCATGAAGCGCTGCTCCTCGCCGGCCATCCGAGTCTTGAGGCCCGAGGCGTGCGATAATCGCCCACCCCTATGGCAGACATCCCGCAGACGGCCGGCACCGCCCCTCTACGCCCGCACCCGCCCCTCGAACGGTACTACCGGAGCGAGGAGGAGCGCCGCAGCCTTGTCGGCGCCATGTTCAACGAGGCGGCGACCGACTACGACTGGCTCAACCAGGCGTTGAGCTTCGGCTCCGGAACCTGGTACCGCAGGCAGGCCCTGCTGCGGGCCGGCCTCGAGCCGGGGATGCGCGTGCTCGACACCGGCTCCGGCACAGGGGTCGTCGCCGCGCAGGCCCAGGACGTGGTGGGGACCGGCGGCCGGGTGGTCGCGCTCGATCCGAGCCTCGGCATGCTGAGCCACGCGGCAAAGCGGGGAGTGCGCCGCCGGGTGCGCGCGGTCGCCGAGATCCTCCCCTTCCCCGACGAGCGGTTCGACGTGCTGAGCATGGGCTACGCGCTCCGCCACGTCGTCGACCTGCGCGCGACCTTCCAGGAGTACCGCCGGGTGCTCAAGCCCGGCGGCCGGGTGCTGCTGCTGGAGATCACCCCGCCGTCGTCGCGCCTGGCCCACCGCCTGCTCAGCTTCTACATGGGCCGGATCGCGCCGCTCATCGCCCGCTTCGGCCGCGGCGGCAAGAGCTCGCGGGAGATGATGGAGTACTACTGGGACACGATCGAGACCTGCGTCCCCCCCGCCACCATCCTGCAGGCCCTCGCGGACGCCGGCTTTTCCAGCCCCAAGCGGTACGTCGAGCACGGCATCCTCTCCGAGTACACCGCCGTACGCTGAACCGGCACGGCACGTCTACGCATCCCCTTTTTCCGTTTCCCGGAACTGCTGGCCTACGCCAGGAACTTGGCGTCTCCGGCGTGTCCCGGGCGGCGGGGGATTCCATGCGCAAGGAAACACGCCAGGAACTTGCTCGGATTGAGGAAGTTTTGTCGCACTTCAGCTCTCTTTGTGACGTATTTGTTGACATTGACGAAAACTCCGAGATACGTACGATGTTCTCGGATGAAGCGCGAAGTCATAAATCCCCGGCATGTCGGCGAAACGATCCTCAAGCTCAGGCGAAGAGCCGGCTGGACACAGGAGGAGCTGGCTGAGAAGACCGGGATCAATCCGACTTCGGTCTCCAAATACGAACGGGGCAAAATCCCCCTCGGGAAAGTCAATTTCAAGAAGCTCTGCGCCGCTTTCGGCTGCTTGCCCGAGCAGTTTCTCCACCAGGTCTGGGAGACCTCGGAAGAGAAGAGCGACGATCGATCCGTTTCCACGGCGGTGTTCCCCGAGGCCGAGCTCGAACGGATCTACGACGAGTCCGCGATGGCAAGAAAAAACCTTTATATGAGAACCTGCCGCGCTCTCTTCGACGCGCTCTGGGGAGCCTCCAGGCTCCGCTGACCCTGGCGTCCTTACGTTCTTGTTGTCCTTTGCGTTCTTGGCTTCACCGGCACTCCGCCGTCCCGCGCTCCGTGAACGCGAGCAGCCCCCGCTCCTGGGTGCCGGCGTAGGTCCGGCAGGGGTCCTGCGGGTCGGCGGCGAGCACCTCGAACGTGAGATGGCCCGGGCTCGCTCCCAGGGGCTCCCAGGAGTCACCATTCACGAGCCGGTAAACGTTATCGAACCGGACTCCCACGTGAAGGGCGGCTGGGGCCACCGGGAAGAGCACGGACTGGAGGACCCGGTCCTGGAACGCGTTGCCGAGCGACGACCAGGTCTCCCCGCCGTTCGTCGTTCTGTAAACCCCCTGGGGGATGACCACATAGAGGGTGGTCGACGTCCGCGAATCAACCGCCAGATTGTAGAAGGCGCCTGACGGCAGACCCGCCTGGATCTCGCGCCAGGTGATTCCGCCGTCCGTACTCCGCCAGAGCAGGGTCCGGAAGTGCTCGGCTACACCCGCGGCGTAGAGAGTGGAGGGGTCCGAAGGAGCGATCACGAGGTCGAAAAAATACAATCCGTTCAGCAGCCGGGTCCAGGTCGTGCCGCCGTCCGTGCTCTTCGCGATACTGCCGAAACCGGCGGTGTAGAGCGTCGAAGGGGGGCCGGGATCGATCGCCAGCCAGACCGGCTTGACTGCTGATTCACCGGCGGCCTCCCAGTTCCGCCCGCCGTCGCGGCTCCGCCAGAGCGTGGCGTCCTCGAGCACGAGATACACGTTCGCCGGCTCGACGGGGTCCACCGCGACCCACTTCACCCTGCCCACTGGATCGAATCGTATCCGCTGCCAAGTCTCGCCCCGGTCCGCGCTCTTGAACAGGATCTCGTTGGCGATGACCCAGAGCGCGCCCGGGGCCACCGAGACCGAGATCACGGAGAGAGCCGAGATGCCCTTGCTGCGCAGAGTCCAGGAGTTGCCGCCATTCAGGCTCGCGAACACTCCTCCCCGCCCGACACCGCCGAAGGTGGTAATCGCGGCATAGAGAGTGCGCGGATTGCCGGGAGGAAACACCAGGGCGCGGACGCTGCCCGCCTCGGGCAGGCCCTGCGAGACGTCGGTCCAGTTGCCGCCACCGCTCTCGCTGCGGAACAGGCGTGTGAGCGTGGCCGCGAAGACGACGTTGGCCTGGCCAGGGTCCACCGCCAGAGAGGCGATGGGCTCGGGCAGCGGCGCCCCTGTGGACCGCCAGAGCGCTCCGGCGTCCCGGCTTCTATAGACCCGGTCGTCCAGGGTGCCGGCATAGAGGACCTTCGGCGAGTGTGGATCGATCGCCAGAGCGGTGATCTCCTGATCCGCGGGGAGGCCTTGGTCGGCGCGCTTCCAGGAGGAGCCGCCGTCGATGCTCTTGAACAGCCGGTTCACGTGGGCGTCGGTGTTCACGACCGCGGCATAGAGCCGGTTCGGATCAGCGGGGTCCGCGACGAGCTGCGTCGCGCGATAGGGGCTCGGCAGCCCGCGGGTGAGGAGCTTCCAGGCACCGCCGCCGTTGGTCGACTTGTAGAGCCCGTTCCCCGAGACCACGTAGACCGTGTTCCGGACGGGAGCGAGGAGCTTGAGGACGCTAAGATTGGGCGCCTTCTTCGTCCAGGCCGCGCCGCCGTTCAGGCTCTTGAAGATTCCATCAGGCCCGGCGGCATAGACCGTCAGGGGGTTGACCGGATCGACCGCCAGGCTCCCAACCTGGGGGGTATCGCCCAGCCCCGTGCTCGCATCGACCCAGGAGGCCCCGCCATTCACGCTCCGGAAGACGCCGCCGCCCACGGCGGCATACATCGTCTGCGGCCGGCTGGGCGCGTAGGTCAGATCGGAGACCGACCCGCCATCGGGCCCAAGGATGCGCCAGGAACCGGTGACGGCGGACAGGGGCGCCGCCAGGGCGAGCAGGATCAGGAGGGTCAGAGATCGGGCGATGAATCGCTCTACTGTGTGTTGCATTGTTGCTAAGTCATACGTTTCCGCGAGCGATAACGTCGTCGGGCAATTCTCCTCATCCGCCCGCCGTGGCGGCGAGGCGGACCGCCACCGGCGCCGGCGGCCGGCGTTCGCCGATCTGCTGGCGCCACATGGCGTAGTAGAGCCCCTTGCGCTCCAGGAGCTCGTCGTGGCGGCCGGACTCGACGATGCGCCCCCGCTCCAGCACATGGATGGTGTCGGCGTGGAGCACCGTCGACAGCCGGTGCGCGATCAGGATGGTGATCACCTGGCTCGAGGCCACCTCGCGGATGGTGCCGGTGATCTCCTCCTCGGTCAGCGAGTCGAGCGACGAGGTGGCCTCGTCGAAGACCAGCAGGCGCGGCCGGCGCAGCAGCGCCCGCGCGATCGAGAGCCGCTGCTTCTCGCCGCCGGAGACCTTGACGCCCCCCTCGCCGATCACCGTGTCGAGGCCGCGGTCGGCCCGCGCCAGCAGGCTGTCGCAGGCGGCCCGCTTGAGCACCTCCAGGCAATCGGCGTCGGTGGCCGTGGGATTGACGAAGAGCAGGTTCTCGCGGATCGAGCCCGAGAAGAGCTGCGTGTCCTGGGTCACGAAGCCGATCTGCGCCCGCAACTCGTCGAGATCGATGGCCGTCTCGGGCGTGCTGTTGTAGAGCACCTGCCCGCGTTGCGGCCGGTAGAGGCCGACGAGCAGCTTGACCAGCGTCGTCTTCCCGGAGCCCGAAGGGCCCACGAAGGCGAGGGTCTCGCCGCGTCCGGCCTTGAAGGAGACCCCTGTCAACGCCGGCGACGACGCCGTCTGATGGGTGAAGCCGACATCCTCGAAAGCCAGGGAAGTGAGCTCGCTCAAGGGGACGGGGTTCGCCGGCTTGGTCTCGACGGGGATCTCCAGGATGCCCTGGAAGACGTCGAGCGACGCCTCGGTCTCGCGGTAGATGTTGATCACCGTCCCCAGCTCCTGGAGCGGACCGAAGATGAAGAACGAATAGATGAACAGCGAGAAGAACTGGCCGATCGAGATCTGCCGCGTATAGATCAGGTAGAGCATCAGGAAGAGGATCGAGGTGCGCAGCGCGTTCACCGCCGTCCCCTGGATGAAGCTCAGCAGCCGCAGCGAGCGCACCTTGCGCAGCTCCAGGCTCAGGATCTTGCCGGTGATCGAATTGAGCCGTTTGATCTCCTGGCGGGCGAGCCCCAGGCTCTTCACCAGCTCGATGTTGCGCAGCGACTCGGTCGTGGAGCCGGCGAGCGCCGTGGTCTCGGCGACGATCACTTTCTGGATCTTCTTGATCCGCTTCGAAAGCAGCGAGCTCAGGATCCCGATCAGGGGCACGGTAAGGAAGAAGGCCGGCGCGATGATCCAGTGCACCCTGGTGGCGTAGACCATCACGAAGCCGACGCCGACCAGGGTCGTGAACAGCGTGTTGACGGCGATGGCGATCAGCTTCTCGACGTCGGCGCGCACCTTCTGGAGCTTGCCGAGGGTCTCGCCGCTGCGCTGGTCCTCGAACAGGGAGTACGGGAGCTCCAGGGAGTGGCGGACGCCGTCGGAGTAGAGGTCCGCCCCCAGCCGCTGGGTCACGACGTTGACGAAGTAGTCCTGGAAGTTCTTGGCCAGCCGCGACACGAACGCGACCCCCACGGCGGCGGCGAGCAGCAGGCTCACCCCGCGGAAGAACTGGGCCGTCGTGTACTCGCGGTAGCGGGTGGCGTACTTATCGATGACGTGGCGGAAGATCAGCGGGTCGAGGAGCGAGAAGATCTGGTTGATCGCCGCCAGGACGAGCGCCAGGAGCACGAGCGTCCAGTAGCGGCGGAGGTACGAATAGAGGAGTCGCATGGTCGGGCCATGATATCCCTACTCCTTCTCATCCTCGTCCGGGTGGCTCGCCATGTCGACGACCACGACGCAGGCGAGGATGAGCGCGTCGTCCTCCCCCGCGGCCACGTCCACGCCGTAGCTGTCGGTCCAGGAGAACCACTTCTTCGACACCTCGGCGACCACCTGGCCGTCGCGGGTGAATGTGTACTCATGCTCGAGGAGGTTGCCACGCGCTTCCAGGTCGTCCGGGCCGGGGACGTCCACCGAGAACTTGGCATGCAGGGGGGAGAACAGCGACTTCTTGACCGTGGCATACGGCCGGCCGTCGCGATAGATCTCCCAGGTCGGCGCGAGCGCGATCAGCTTCCGCTCGATCCGCGCCACCTCGTTCCCCTGGCCGTCCTTGAAGATCAGTTTTTTGCGAAGGCTGAGCAACTTGCCGTCGACATGGAAGACATCCCGCCCCTCGGCGTCCTTGATCGTGAAGTCGTCCCCGATCGAAACGAGCTTCTGTCTCATCACATAGCGCATCGCGGTCCCTCTTGGAGAAGGGCGTGCACCGTCTCGCCGGGCATGCCGCCAGGGCAGTATAGCGGGTGGGGGGAGCTTGACGCCGGCCTCCACACCTTCAGCAGCAGGGCGCGGATGCCCCCTATCGCGATGAGGCAGGCGAGGCCGAACAGCATGGGGAAGCCTGTATCATGGTGGCGATGAAACTCTTCCGTCCCATGGTCCTCGCCTCCTCCTTCCTCCTGGCCGCTGCAGGCGCGGGCGCGCAGGACAAGATCGCTCCGCTCGTGCCCCCGACCTTCCCCGGCGTCTCCTCGGTCCTCTGGATCGCGGCCCACCCGGACGACGAGGTCCTGGCCGCGCCTCTGCTGAGCCGTCTCTGCCTCGACGAGAAGCTCCGCTGCTCCTTCCTCGTCTTCACCCGCGGCGAGAAGGGGGACTGCTTCCTGCCTGGCGGCTGCCGGGACCTCGGCGCCATCCGCGCCGCCGAGATGGCCCGCGCGGCTCATCTGTTCCACGCCGGCCTGACGCTCTGGAGCCTCCCGGACAGCGGCGCGGCCCCGGACGGCTCGGCGGGCTCGTGGGATACGGCCGCCGGCTCGCACGCCGCTCTCCTCGCCTCCCTCCAGGGCGTCATCACCCGGACCCGTGCCGACCTCGTGCTGACCTTCGACCCTCGCCACGGCACGAGTTGCCATCCGGACCATCGCGCGGTGGGCGGCCTCGTCCGCGAGGCGACCGCCGCGATGAGCAAGCCTCCGGTCACCTACCTGCTCGAGAGCCGCTTGGTCGAGCAGGGCTCGCCGGTGGCGATCCATTTTCTTCCGGCCGCTTCCGCCGCGGCCGGCGTCTTCGCGTTCGACGGCAATCCGGCATGGAAGATGACGAACGCGGACGTCCAGGCCCATGCCAGCCAGTTCGACGCCCGGCTGCGGCGCGCGGTGAGCCGGGTGCCCACCGCCGAGCGGGCCGTGTTCCTGGGGCCCGCCGAGCTGCTGCTCGCCGCGGACGGCGTCTGGGACTGCCACTGAGGTGAATGGGATATGGACGACGCTCAAACGATCACGTCGCTGGGCGCGCTGCAATCGCTCTACGACGCTCCGAGCGAGCGCGTCCGCCTGAAGCAGATCGACCGCCTGGACGGGCACTGCCAGGCCTTCATCGCCGCCTCCCCATTCCTGATCCTTGCGACCTGCGGCTCCTCCGGCGCGGACGGCTCCCCCCGCGGCGACCGCCCCGGCTTCGTCGAGGTCCAGGACGACACCACCCTGCTCCTCCCCGACCGCCGCGGTAACAACCGGATCGACAGCCTCCGGAACATCGTCGAGAACCCGGCGGTGGGCCTGATCTTCCTGGTGCCCGGAGTCCACGAGACCTTCCGGGTCAACGGCCGTGCGCGGATCAGCGTCGACCCCGCGCTGCTGGCCCGCTTCGCCGTGGACGGCAAGACGCCGAAAACCGTTTTGGTGATCACCGTTCAGGAAGCGTTCATCCAGTGCGCGCGGGCCCTCGTCCGCTCCGACCTCTGGAATCCGGCCCGCCACGTCCGCCGCGACGAGCTGCCGAGCATCGGCACCATCCTGGCCGCGCACACCGGCGGCAAGGTGGACGCGGCGACGTATGACGCGGAAGCCGCGGTCACGATGCGGCGGACGCTGTACTGATCGGGATCTGACCGGAATGGCGATCGCCCTCCGGGGAGAGCGATCGCCTTGCTTCAGGGTATCTACTTGGAGTTTTACCGCAGGCGCCGGCGCTGCGGTCCGGGAGCGGCGGAGCGCCCCGGCCAGGGATTCATCGTGTCACCGGCGCCGCGGCGCCGCGATTCCAGCGTCCGGGCGGCCGCGGGACGGGGCGCCGAGGGGCGCGCGGCGGTCGCCGGCGGCGTGGCCGAACGGCCCGCCGGCTGCGGCTGTGGCTTGCGGTCGTTGCGGGCATTCGCGTTGGCGTTCGCCCGGGCCCGCTCTCCGGAACGCTGGCTGCGCATCGCGGCCAGGCGCTCGGCGAGGGGGATCTCCAGCTTCTCCGCCGTCTTCGGCTGGTAGTCGAAGCCGTCGAGCGTCTTGCGCGGCAGCACCTTGGCGACCGCCCGCTCGATGGCCCGCAGCTCGTTCATCTCATCCGGCGAAACGAAGGTGAAGGCCATGCCGGTGGCGCCGGCGCGGGCCGTGCGCCCGACCCGGTGGATGTAGTCGTCCGGCACGTTCGGCACGTCGAAGTTGACGACGTGGGACAGCCCCTCGACGTCGATCCCGCGGGCCGCGATGTCGGTCGCGACCAGCACCCGGATGCGGCCGCTCTTGAAGTCGGCCAGGGCCTGGGTGCGCTGCGGCTGGCTGCGGTTGCCGTGCACGCGGTCGGCGGAGATGCCATGGCGCTCCAGGTACTGGTGGAGACGGTTGGCGCGGTGCTTGGTGCGCGTGAAGACGATCGCGTTCTCGATCGCGTTCCCTTTGAGCAGCTCGAGCAGCAGGGCGGACTTGACGTCCTGGCGGACCGGATAGATCGCCTGCTCGACACCGGTGGCCGGCGCCGAGGCACGCTCGATGTTGAGCATCACGGGGTTCTTCAGCATCTGGCGCGACAGCTCGCGGATCGGCGGCGGCACGGTAGCCGAGAAGAAGAGGGTCTGCGCGACCGGCGGCAGGTGCTTCAGGACGCGGCGGATGTCCGGCAGGAAGCCCATGTCGAGCATGCGGTCCGCCTCGTCCAGCACCAGGACCTCGAGGCCGGCCAGACGGGCGTAGGAGTACTGGAAATGGTCCAGCAGGCGGCCCGGACAGGCGACGATGACGTCGATGCCGGTGCGGAAGGCCTTCTCCTGGGGTCCCATGCCGACGCCGCCGTAGACCGCCGCGGCGCGGATCTGCGTGTGCTTCGCGAGGTCGTTGAAGTGTTCGACGATCTGAGCCGCCAGCTCGCGCGTCGGGGCGAGGACCAGGGCGCGCGTGGTGCCACGCTTCTTGCCCAGCAGTCGCTGCAGGATCGGCAGCGCGAAGGCGGCGGTCTTGCCGCTGCCCGTCATCGCGCAGGCCAGCACGTCGCGGCCTTCGAGGGCCGGCGGGATGCCGTCGCGCTGAATCGGGGTCGGTTCGGTGAAGCCGAGGTCGGCGACACCAAGGAGCAAGCTGGGATCGAGATCGTAAGAAGTAAAACTCATCGGATGTAGGTGTACTTTCCGACGTCGCGGGAGGCGACGTCACGGACAATTCCGGCAGGATCTTGAACGGAGGACTGAGCCGGCGAGGCCGCCGTTGAGGGGCTTCATGCCCCGGTGAGAGTCAAATTCGGATTCTTGGAAGAACGCCGAGGCCGAAAGGATGGCACAGATCGGACGATTCGGCAAATCGGGCCCGGTGCGCTCTCTACAACAGCTCGACGGGCGGTGGGATTCCACGAGTCACGGATCAGTTCTGAGCTCGCGCAGCCGGAACAGATCGGAGATCACTCCGTAAGCGGTCGTCGAAAGATCGGGCTCCTCTTCGGTGAGCACGATCTTTCCCGAGATGTCGGTGGTGAAACGAAGGATGGAGCTGAATCCCTCCACCAGGGCGAAGGGGTCCGCGAGCGGGAGCTCGCGGACTTTGACGCGACCGATCACATTATCCCCCTCCCTCACGGCCTCGCAGACCAGCTTGAGCCGGCGGCCGCGCGCGACGGCTTCCCGGACACGCTCGGGCGAAACGTCGAGGAGGCTCTCCCGCTCCACCGCTTCGGGCGGCAGGTCGGCGTCGAGCAGCACGTTGGCCAGGGCCGAGACCTTCACCGCCGCGTCCCACCCTTCCAGATCGTTCGCCGGATCGGCCTCCGCCACGCCGAGGCGTTGCGCCTCCGCGACCGCCGCCTCCAGGCTCGTGCCCCGCTCCATCTCGCCGAGAACGAAGTTGGTCGTCGAGTTGAGAATCCCCTCGATCTTCAGCAGGGTGTTCCCCTGGAGGCAGCGCTGGACCAGATTGAAGACCGGAGTGCCGTCCATCACCGTGGTCTCGTAGAGGAAGGCGGCCCCCTTCTGCCGCGCCAGATCGCGCAGCGGGCGCCAGGCCCAGGCAAGCGGCCCCTTGTTGCAGGAGATGACGTCCTTGTCCCGCTCCAGCGCCGCCCGCACGTGCGCGATGGCGGCGCCCCCCCGGCCCGGGATGTCGAGCGGGGTCATCTCCACCGCCACGTCGTAGTCGAGAGTCCGGAGCGCCTCCTCGCTGGAGAGCTCAGTGTCAAAGCGGCCAGAGCCGGCGATCCGCGCGAGAACCCGCCGCGGGTCGAGCCCGCGCGGGTCGGCGGCGGCGCCGCGCGATCCCGTGGTGATGCCGACAATGGAAACGTCGAGGTCCGCGAGACCGGGATAGGAAGCGCGGTCCGCCAGGATCTCCACCAACCGGCGGCCGACGCTGCCGAAACCAAGGAGGAGGAGCTTCATGCCCCGGATTCTAGCTGCGGAAAAAAGAGCGGGAACCGGCCCGATGAGAGATGAGCCGGTCCGCCAGGAAGGAGAGAGCGCTATCTAGAACTCCGACGGCGGGCCGTCGAAGGGAGCGTGGTCGTGGTGGGACTGCTTCATCTTCTCGAGCTTGGTCTTCTGGTCGGCGGTCAGCAGGGTGCTGAACCGGGTCATGAAATCCTCGTGCAGGCTCTTGAGCTGCTGGCCGGTGGCATGGGCCGTGATCATCTTCTGACCGATCTCGGTGGCGTCCGGGCTGGCGCCGTCGAGCAGGGTTTTGATCTCGTCCATCTGCTGGTGATGCTGCGTCATCAGCGGCTGGGCCTTGGCGAGCAGCTCCGCGTGCAGCTTCTTCGCGGCGGCCGTCTGGTCGGCGGTGAGGTCGAGGGCCTTGGCCATCATCTCCTCGTGGTGCCCCTCCATCCCCGCCACGTGGCCGCCCGCCATGTGGCCACCCATCATCTTGCCGTGGAGGCCGCCGTGCCCCTGCGCATGGACGGCGAAGGCGGCGCCCATCAGCACCAGGGCGGCGCACAGGCTGTAGGTTAAAATCCTTTTCATTGCCGGTCTCCTTTCAAGGCGACGCTAAGGCGCGGCGCCGTGTCTTCGATTCACAGCATAGGCCCGCTCGGGAGCGCAGTCCTCAGGAGGACGCAAGAAATTTGTAAGGTATGTAAACCCGATCCGCCAGGCGGCTCAGCCGGCGAAACGGTAGCCGCGCCGGTGCACGGTGAGGATCAGCTCGGGGCGTGACGGATTGCGCTCCACCTTCTGGCGTAGGGAGGCGACGTGGACGTCCACCGTGCGGGTGGTGGGCATGGCGTCGTACCCCCAGACCTTGTCGAGGAGCTCGTCGCGGGTGAGCAGCGCGCCGCGGTTCTGAATGAAGTAGGTGAGGAGCTTGAACTCCAGGGCCGAGAGGGGGAGCGGCTCGCCGCCGCGGAAGACCTCGGCGCGGCGGAAGTCCACCCGGATATCGCCGACGGTGTAGGTCCCCGCCGGCGCCGAAACCGGCGCCCGGGAGCGGCGGAACAGGGCCTCCATGCGAGCCAGCAGCTCGATCATCTCGAACGGCTTGGTCACGTAGTCGTCCGCGCCCAGCTTCAGGCCCACCACCCGGTCCACCACCTGGCCGCGAGCGGTGAGCATGACGATCGGCACCTGGATCCCGTGCGACCGCAATTCGCGGCAGACCTCGAAGCCGTCCCGCCGCGGCAGCATGACGTCGAGCAGGATGAGGTCGAAAGACCCTTCCAGCGCCCGCGAGAGCCCCTCCTCGCCGTCGCCGGCGGTCTCGACCGCGTACCCCTCGCTGATCAGGCGGTCGGAGAGGGTGAGGACCAGGCTCGGCTCGTCCTCCACCAGCAGGATGCGGCGCGGCGGCGAGGGCGGCGGCAACGGCGTGGGCGCGGAATCGGCGTTCACGCCGGCGCCTCCACGCCTTGCACCGCTTCGGCGGCGTCATCGGCGGGCAGTTGCAGGGTGAAGGCGGCGCCCTCCCCCACTCCCGTCGTCACGGTGACCCGGCCGCCATGGGCCTCGGCGATGTGGCGCACCAGGCTCAGGCCCAGACCGCTGCCGGGGACGCCCGCCGTCGCGGCGTCCCGGCCGCGGAAGAAGGGCTCGAAGAGCTTCGGCAGGTCCTCGCGGCGGATGCCCGGTCCGCGGTCGGCGACGGTGATCTCCACCGGCCCGGAAGGCGACCGCCGCACCCGGACGCCGATCCAGGCCGCCCGGCCGCCATATTTCACGGCGTTCTCGACGAGGTTGGCAATCGCCCGGCGCAGGGCGGCGGCGTCCACGAACACGGGGGGAAGGCCGGGCTCGACCTCCCTCTCCACCCGGATCTGCTTCTCCTGGAGCAGCCAGCGGCAGTCCTGGAGGGCGCCGTCGACGATCTCCCCCACGTCCACCGGCCGCGGATGGTAGACCCGGCGCCCGGACTGAATGCCGGCGAAATCCAGGGCCTGCCCCACCATGTCGGAGAGGCGCCGCCCCTCGCTCTCGATCAGGGCGCCGTAGCGCTTCACCTGCGCGGGCTCCGCCACCACGCCGTCGGCGAGGTTCTGCCCCGCCGAGCGGATGGCGGTCAGCGGCGTGTTCAGCTCGTGGGTGACGCCGGCCACGAACTCGATCTGCTGGCGCGCCAGCCGCTGCGCCCGCTGGGTGGTCACGAACATCATCCCGGCCGTGGCCCCCAGCAGCGCCAGGACGCCCAGGCTGATCGCCAGATTGCGCCGGCGGACGGCGGCGACCACCTCCTCCAGGGTGCCGTCGCGATGCTTGACCAGCAACTGCCAGGCCCCCAAGTCCCGCCGGTGATGCCGGTCGGCCTTCGGCGGCATCCCCAGCCCAAAGTGAGACCGCGGGCCTCCAGACGAATGCAGGCGATTGCCGCCCGGCTCGCGCTCAGTCGAGAGCGACCGCAGCTCCTCGAAAGGGCGCAGGTTGAACATCCCTAAGTGAAGGTCGCCGTCGCCGAGCGAGGCCGGCTTCATCTTGGGATCGGAGAGGAACAGGACCTTGCGGGGGGCGCTGTTCTCGCGCACTGCGACCACGTAGTCGGCCCCCTGCGGGCGGGCGAAATACTGGTGGGTAAGAGCCGGGAGGATCTCGCCGTTGATCGTCTTCCAATCCAGCCGCACCACCAGATAGGCGCCGGCCAGCGGGTCCGCCAAGTCCGCGGGCTGGCCGGCCCCCGGCGGTCGTGGGAAGGCGACAGGAATCACCAGCCCGGGGACGTCCCCCATCACGTTCGAGCTGACGCCGAAACCTCCATGGAGAGGAGGGCTCTCCGCCAGCCGCCGCTGGATGCCCGCGAGCTCCGGCGGCCAGGGGGAGTGCATGAAGCGGTGCTCCGCCGGCCGCAGGATCTCGAGGCCGGTTCCCTTCGCGGCAGAAGCGCCGGGACGGATGAGGAAGACGTCCCGCACCAGGCGCGGATAGGGCGCCTCGGCCATCCAGCGATCGTACTGGCGGGCCACGCGGTCGAGCTGGTCGCCGGCTGGCCCTCGGGGATCCGGATGAAAGAAGAGGAAGACGCGGGTGACCTCGCGATCGAAGTCCTCGCTGAAGTGGGAGCCCGCGACGAAAAGGCTCGACCGCATCCGCTGCCGCTCCAGAGCGCTCACCTTGCCGCTCCAGTGGTACTGGAGGGTGGCAAGACCGGCCAGCAACAGCACCATCAGCGCCGGAATAGCGATAGGAAGCTTCTGCGCGAGCCGCTGGGACCTCATGGCGGTCAGTTTAACAGCCGGCTCCGCCGATGGATTCCGCCCGCCGGAAAAACTTACATGGCTTACAAGTGCCTTTCCCGCCGCTGAAGACTCATCCGCCCCCCGAGCACCGTGGACCCGAGGGGCGAAGCTTCACGGAAGCCTTGGATCGCTACCGTCACGCACAGCAGGCGATCGAGCAGTTCTTGTTTGCAACGATGCAGTTGTGTACGCACGCCTGATACGCAGGATCGGTGATCGCATAGGTGGCCACACACTCGTCGTGACATGCGATGGCATCTTCGCCGCAGCCGCAGTCATCTCCCGAGCACGCCAGGGCCAGCTTTGGCTTGGCCGCGTCGGCCAGCCCCGTGAGAACGAGCATCGCAAGGACCAGGATCAACTTTCTCGTCATACAGTCTCCTTTCAGAGAGAAGATGGCGCATTTGAGCATATACAGACAAGGCATGCAACATGCTCGGGGCCCGCGCATGCTGAGCTCCAACCGCACACCTCCTCCAGCGCTGCGGCTCGCCTCCCCACTCTGGTATCGTCCGCCTGAAGGGGGAATCATGATCTCGAGAAACCTGGTGCTGGCTCTGGCCACCGTGGTGTCTGCCTCGTTCGTAGTCCCGCCGGCGCACGCGCAGACCCCGCAGACCGCCGCCGAATGGCCGGCGTGGGGGCGCGATCCCGGCGGCCAGCGCTTCTCGCCGCTCGCCACCATCGACCGCGGCAACGTCCGGACGCTCAAGGTCGCCTGGACCTTCCGCACCGGTGATGCCTACCAGCCCAAGGATTCCAGGCCCACCGCCTTCGAGGCGACGCCGATCTACGTCGACGGCACGCTCTACCTCTCGACGCCGCTCGGCCGCATCCTGGCGCTCGATCCGGTCACTGGACAGCAGCGCTGGGCGTACGACGCCAAGATCGATAAAGACGCCGGCTACGGCGACTTCGCCAGCCGTGGCGTCTCCACCTGGAAGTCGCCGGCCGGCCAGCGCCGGATCTTTATCGCCACCATCGACGCGCGCCTGATCGCGGTCGACGCCGCCACCGGCAAGCCCTGCCCCGACTTCGGCGCGAACGGCGGCGTCGACCTCCGCCGCGGCCTGCGCATCGCGCCGGACGCTCACCACTTCTCCGACTACGAGGAGACCTCGCCACCGGCGGTCATCGGCAACATGATCGTGGTCGGCTCCGGCATCGCCGACAACGGCTCCATCGGCCAGCCGAGCGGCGAGGTCCGTGGCTTCGACGCCGTCACCGGCAAGCTGAAGTGGACCTGGGATCCGATTCCGCAGGACCCGAAAGACCCCGCCGCCGGGAACTGGAAGAACGGCAGCGCGAAGCGCACCGGCGCCGCCAACGCCTGGTCGGTGATCGCCGCCGACCCCGAGCGCAACCTGGTGTTCATCCCCACCGGCAGCCCCAGCCCCGATTATTACGGCGGCGAGCGGCTGGGCGACAACCGCTACGCGAACTCCATCGTGGCCCTGCGAGCCGACACCGGCAAGCGCGTCTGGTCCTTCCAGGTCGTGCACCACGACCTCTGGGATTACGACGTCGCCTCGCCGCCGGTGCTGTTCGACGTCCACCGCGCGGGCAAGACGATTCCCGCGGTCGGCGTCGGCTCCAAGAATGGAAACTTTTTTATTCTGAACCGCGAGACCGGCGAGCCCGTCTTCGGAGTCGAGGAGCGGCCGGTGCCGAAAAGCGACATCGCGGGCGAAGCCACGTCGCCCACGCAGCCGTTCCCCGTGCTCCCCCGCCCGCTGGCGCGGCAGACGCTGAACGTCGACGAGATCCAGGGCTCCGAATCCGATCGCAAGTGGTGCCGCGAGGAGATCGCCAAGCTGCGCTCCGAAGGGGTTTTCACGCCGCCCAGCCTGCGCGGAACGCTGATGACGCCGGGCAACGTCGGCGGCATGGCCTGGAGCGGCGCCGCCTACGATCCCGCCAACCGCCTGCTGCTGATTCCGATCAACAACCTGTTCGCGCAGGTTCGCCTGATCCCCCGCGCCGATTACGATCGCGAGCGGGAGAGCCCTGGCCGCACCCTGGCAGGCGGGTGGGAGTTCGCCCGCCAGACCGGGACACCCTACGGCATGGCCCGCCGCATGCTCCTCGCGCCGGGAGGCTGGCCGTGCACGCCGCCCCCCTGGGGCACGCTGAACGCGATCGACGCCGACACCGGGGCCGTGAAGTGGACCGTGCCGATCGGCCAGATGCCCCAGATGGGCGCCAGCCCCCAGCCCCCCGCGGAGCACGGCGCGATCTCCCTCGGCGGCCCCATCGTCACCGCCGGCGGCCTCGTCTTCATGGCCGGCACAGTCGACCGCGCCTTCCGCGCCCTCGACGTCGCCACCGGCAAAGAGCTCTGGAAAGCCGACCTCCCCACCAGCGCCCGCTCCATGCCGATGACCTACCGCGGCCCCGACGGCAAGCAATACGTGGTGATCTCTGCCGGCGGCCACGGATTGCCGGTCGCGCCGCTCGGGGATTATGTGATCGCTTATACGGTTGGGCCGTCGTAGGGAATTAAGAGCACCTAATAAAACTCGTCTACGTACGTAGGGGAGGGGCTTGTCCCCTCCCCTAAGTGTGAGACCGAGTTTGTTAGGTGCTCTAACGGCATTTAAGCCGCCGCGGATGCTTTCTCTTCCATCCACCCCCTGCGTATTGCCTCGGCTTGGCGCCTGATCCGTTCAACCGTCGCATCAGGATCATTGATCTCTTGTAGAGAGACGCTCCCAACAGGTTCTATGCCGAGGTGCTTCAGCTTCACAAATACCGGGGCCATGGCGGCATCCGGGTCTCTGAAAAACAAGCTGCCGCGGATACGAATAAAGACCCAGCCCAGGCGCTCGAGAACGGCCTGGCGCTCGAGGTCGCGGTTTAGTTGCTCCGGCGTGTGCCAACGCTCCCCATCACACTCTACGGCGAGACGGCGGGCCTGACCTTCGACCACAAGATCGATGCGATAAGCGCCGACCGCCCATTGCGGCCGGACTCGATAACCAGCGGCGAGAAGACGATCCAGCACGAGCTTTTCAAACACCGAGTCCGTTCGACGTCCCTGTTCCTCCATGACACGCAGAAGAGCCTGCGGATCGCGAGCATGCTCGATGAGCCGCCGGCGTAAGTCGCCACTCTTCAAATGCGTATCCGGGTCGAGTGAATGAACCACCCAGAGCTGATTGCGCGCGCGGCTTATCGCCACGTTATAACGTTTCTTGAACACATCTTGCGGCCCAGCGTCGCGATAGATATGCTGCCCATTGTCGGGTGGGCCGTCCACCATCGAAAGAAAGATAACGTCACGCTCGTCCCCCTGGAATTGAGCGGCGTTGCCGCAGAGCAGCCTGTGCTTCGCAACAACATCCGGCGAGAGACGAAGCCGAAGGATGTTCTCGATCAGCAGTGCCTGCTCATCACCCAGCAGTGAGATCACTCCAAAGCTCGTTGGATATCCCGCCTCATTTAGCGCATACGCTGAGTCATTCAGGCACGCGATGACGAGAGAGGCGACTTCCTCCGCTTCCACTTCGTTCGTTTTTCCACCGGCCGTCCGGAATCCATACACCCGATGCGCGATCAAAGGCGGCCGTACGCTGGCGGCAAGTGGCTCTCGTAAGGGTCGAATTGTTCCACCGTAGGAGAGATGGTTGCTGAACTGAATGATCTCTGGCACGCAGCGGAAGTGTTCCCGTAGTGCCACCACGCCGCCGAACGCCGTTTCCGCAAGGTTGTAGATTGAAGTCTGCCCATCGTAGAGATGGCTGTTGGGGATACCCTGAAGGTCGGTGGAAATAAGACGCTGCACATCCGCCACTTTCTGGCCGACGGCGTCGGGCGTCACTTGTTCTTTGTCTCCAACCACGACAAGCTCATGGCCAAGGTAAAGCGCCGCGAGCGCGGTCACATCGCTCTGGCTCGCCTCGTCTATAATCACCACATCGAATCTCGTCTCGCGGGGGTCAAAGCTCTCATAAACCCGACTGAGCGGCATGATCCAGACGGGCACCGCACGGCGCGCGGAAGCAAGCAGCTGCCGCGCTTGACGCAGGAGCTCTGGCGCACGCGTGCCAGTCCCTTTGCCGATCTTACGGAGAGTCTGGACGAATCCCATTAGCGCCTGCTGGGTTTGCAGCCCAGTCCGCTCGCGTTGTGCCGCCCAGGTCTCGTGCTCGATGATCTGCGTTGCCGCTTGCCGCAAATCATTCTCCGCTCTATCGAGCTGCTCTTGCAACTGGGTCATCGAAACGGACGCGCGCCGGTCCAGCTCCTGCTGCCACTGCCGCCAGCGCCACGCCGCGACCGCATCGCCTGGTGGCTGAGAAGAATGGTGCGGTTTGCAACGGTGCGCAATGACGCGCACCCATTCGGGTGCCGCTGATTCAAGCTTCGCGAGCAGAGCGAGACGGCTGTCATAGGTGTCGCGCAGGCCTTCGAGGCGGGCGAGCTCGCGGCAGGCTTCCTCGTAGTCCTCCGTATTCCACGCATGCTGTGCGTGCAGCAGCACCGACGCGGCATCACTCTCTGGATAGCCCGACAGATAAGTTCGCTGAGCTTGCAGAGCAGCCGACAATTCAGTCTGCAGCAGCAGCGCGGCTTGAGCTTCCACAATCTCCGCCAATCCTTGAGCAACGGCATGCTGAACGCGCGCGAGCTCTCCGTGCTCGCCAGGTACGGGCGGATGGGCCGCCAGCCATGCATCCCAATGAAAGCCTGCTTTTCGCAATTCGCCGACCAGCGGCTCCCAAGTGGTCACTCGCCATTCGAGCCGGGTTCGAATTTCAACCGCGTAGCTCTCCGCTGTGCGCTCGGGCAATCGCCCGAGACTCTCGACGGTTGGCCCCTCAAGGCTCTCCACGGCTCGGCGCCACCGGGAGGTGAAACGCGTCCGATTTAGTTCCAATTGAGCGACCGCCTGCAACGCGCGGAAGTCGTCCATCGTTCGAGGTGCGCGGCCTTCGACACGGCAGGCTTCAAGGAACTGGTGCCAGCCGCGCCTCGTCAGCCTGGTCTTGAGGCCGAAGGAGCCACCCGCTTCGAGAAACGCCATGATCTCATCGAGCGTTGCCGCGCTCTCATCCACTGGGCAATCTGCCGGCAGCTCTGGCCCAAGGGCCGTGACAAGACGGTAAGCCGCGCCAGCCTCGCTGACGAGGGCCTTCAGGGCATCGAGCAGATCTTGCCATCCCTCCCGCAGCCCGCCCCCCCTCCATCCGGCAAACAAGACTTCGCGAAGCCAGCTCTCCTGCTCGGCAAGGATTGCCGCCGACTGCTGAACACGGTGATGGAGCTGTTGAAGTTGCGCCGCCGAGTAGCCCGCCGCGGCGGCTCCCGTCCAAAGCTCTGGGCGATGTGCTCGGGCACGCGAGTCAGCCATCGCCTGTTCAGTGGCGAGCCGCCGAAAATCGACCGGCGTCACCAACTCCGCAAGCGCCGGCTGCGATACTGAGAGTTGCCCCTCGTCCGATGGCGTAAGGATGCCTTGGGAGTTATAGAGATGGCGCACTTCCAACTCGGTCAGGGGGCAAAGAGTGCCGGGTTGAAGCGGACCGGGAATCCACCCATCGCGCTCTCCGTCCACTTTCAAGCGCTTCGCAACCTCAATGGGACTCATCCCCACACCACCCAGCACCACTTCCTCGATCTCGCTGAATCGCGCGTCGCGAAGTTGCCTCCGCAGCGACTCGGCGACAGCCAGCAACTTCCGCCGCTTTTCACGCAACAGTCCAGCCTCTTGCCGCAGGCTGGCGGCATCGGAACGCGAAAGCCGATCGGCGATGTGCTGCGCCGCGCGAGATAATTGAGCCTGACTTTCGGCGTCGCCTTCCAGCACGCTAAGACATAAGGGCTGGAGTGCCTCGTCCACCTGCCGCCGTAGCACCCGCAGTGCCTTTGTCGTATGCGCGGTTACGAGGACCGTCTTGCCCTGTGCGAGCAAGTGGCCGAGCAGATTCGCAATGGTGTGCGTCTTACCCGTCCCTGGCGGTCCCTGCACCAATACCGCCTTCGCTTTGGTGAGCCGCGCAGCGATTGCATACTGCTCTTCGTTGGCGGGCTTGCTGAACAGGATGTCCGGCTCCGGCCCCGTTGGCGTTCTCGGAATGCCTTCGTCCATGCCGCCTGGCAAGGGCTCCGCCTCGCCAGTTTCCACGCCGACAATGCGCGACAGTCCTTCGGGAATCTTTTTGTCCCCACTCTCCAGATCCTCGAGGATGTAATCCAGGGTGGTGCTCAGCCCAGCCGTACGGGGTCGGAGAAAAATCACTGGCTCCCGCCGAATGTTCGGGCGGCCGGCCACCCCACCGGTTGCCTTCCCTTCGTGGAACTCGCCATCATTGAAGAGTCCATGGACCAGCCGGCGGAGGAAGCCTTCCGTGCTTCTCCCGCCGAGAGGCTCCACCGGCTGCGTCTCCAATTCCTTGACAAAGTGGGCAATCATTCCCCCTTCGATGGAAGGTACCAGCCGTAGCAAAGCCCGATACAAATCCACCGGCTCGGTCCCGGTGTTGAACCGAAACTCCGGTGTTGACGGCTCGAACTCAAGGTTTACCCTCTGCGTCAGCACGGGGTGCCGGATGAAGTGCTCCGCCACGCTGAGCATCCCATCCGCGAGCACGAGTTCCACCCGGCCGCCCTCTCTCTGCATCGTCGTCCAGAGCGCGTGAATCTTCTCGAAAAGCTGCCGCGCCAGGATGGCCGGGCGCTCCGCCATCGCCCATTTCGACCGTGTCTCCGTCCATGCATTCAGCTCCCGGACGCGTTCCTCATCCGCGGCGAAATCGACGGTGATACTCCCTTTCTCCTTATCGGGAAAGTTCCGAGACGGGAGCACCGTAGCTTCAAGCTCGGCGGCTTGCCAGCCCGGCTTCAGCCAACCCTCTAGGATCTCTGGCGGCTTCGGGCACGAAGTCAAGCCCGCGCGCTGTATCCGGATGAGCGGTTCCACCCCCGGCTCGCCGCTCTCCTCGCCGTCCTCTTCCTGGCGATCGCCGTGCCATACCGTAATGCACGGATGTGCCGGCCAGGAATCTAGTCTCAGCACCTCAGCGTAGCCCGAAATATCGCGCGGAACTGGATTCCGCAGCTCATTCAGCTCCTTCAGAAATTTGAACGTCTGAACAAGCCTTCCCTTGGCACTATCTTCGAGTTTCATTGGGTACAATCCGAGCTGCACCGGTTCTTCCTCATACCTTCGATGTAGCTCGTAGTATAACCTTTCAGATGCTCTCCTTCGCTGTTATTTCAGGGCGGGCGGAGCTATAGGCGGGAACGATCACGCACCGGGAACCCCTCGCGCTGGGCTGCGATCACCAGCCGGTCGTCGAGGCAGACGAACTCCAGCGTCGAGGGTCTTCCCTCGGACGCCAGGAAGGCGGCGGCGAGTTGGAGGGAGTCGGCGGCACGGAGAGGATGAACCCGGAGGAGGCGCCGGGCGGTCTCGAGAACGTCTTCTACCGGCTCGATCCGGTGCCAGTGCCGGGCGAGGGCATCCAGCCGTTCGAGGGCCTCGGTCGTGGCTTGGGGAGAGAGGTGACCCTCTCGTTCCAGACGAGAGACGGCCGAGGCGCACTCGACGGGTGTACCCCACCAGGCGATCATCCCCGGCTCGCTGAGGAAAAGATCCCGGATCGGAACCGTGGCCTCTTCCTCGACCAGCAAAGGCACCAGGGCCGAGCTGTCCCAGAACTTCACCGGCCGTCCCTGCGCTCGGCGAGAAGGGCTTCGAGGGCACTCGTGCCTTCAGACGGCCTAGGCGGTTTCGCCATCAGGATCTCACGAGGGAGCGGAGCGGAGGCCCGGCGCAGCAGACCCTGACGTTCCAGCCGGGCAAGACGACCCTCGGGGTCGTCCCCATCCCCTCGCACGGATTCCAGACGCGCGACCGGACGCCCCCGGTCGAGGATGAGGATCGTTTCGCCGTGCTGCACCTGGTCGACGAGCGCGCTCAGGTTGTTCTTGGTATCGGTCAGGGTGGCTCTCTTCATCTGGCTAGAATAGCTAATTCAATCTTCCCCTTCAAGCAGGGTGAGATCGCGGAGTGCCACGGAGGTCCACCACCGGCTCCGCGGATTTCAGATAGACCCTTGACTCTTATACGCTCGGGCCTTAGCGGGGGTAAATTCCATGATCGAGCCAACGGATCAGCACCCGACGCCCACGGCGCTCTCCGGGCGGGTCGCGCTCGTCACCGGCGCCGCCCGCGGTCTCGGACGCGCCACGGCCGAGCGACTGCTGGCGGGGGGCGCCCGGGTCGCGGTCAACGTCCGCCGGCCCGAGCAGGCGGAGGCGCTCGCGCGCGATCTGGGCGAGGACGTCCTGGTGCTCCTGGGGGATATCGCCAGCTCGGCGACGGTGCGAGCTATCGTGGACAAGGTTCTCGACCGCTTCGGCCGGCTGGACATCCTGGTGAACAACGCGGCCGCCGCCTACTCGACACGCTTCGAGCAGATCTCCGAAGAGGAATGGCGGCGCGCGCTCGACGTCAATCTCACCGCCGCCTTCCTCTGCACGCAGGCGGTGGTCCCGGCCATGAAAGTCCAAGGATACGGTCGCGTCGTCAACCTCTCCTCCACGGCTGGCAAGAGCGTGAGCACGCTGGGCGGTGCCCACTACACCGCCTCCAAGGCGGGCCTCCTTGGGCTCACCCGCGCCGCGGCCAAGGAGCTCGGGCCCTTCGGCATCACGGTCAACGCGGTCTGCCCCGGCCTCATCGACACCGAGCTGACGCGCGAGCACGCGACGCCCGGCGATCTCGCGGCCTACGCGCGCTCCTTCCCCATCCAGCGCCTCGGCACGGCCACCGAAGTCGCCGACCTGATCTGCTTTCTGGCCTCCGAGCAGGCCGGCTATATCACTGGGGCATCCCTGGATATCAATGGCGGCGATCTGATGATCTGAGCCCGCTTGCGCCGGTGCTCCAAACCCCTGCTAAAAAAGGCGGGAGCGATCACGCCCTGGCGGAGACCGGGCTCGCCAATCCCGAACGGTTCGCCCTCTTCGGAATCTCCATGGGCGCCTGCATGATGGGCTCAGTCCGCCCGCTGGACGAGCGCGGTGATCATCGCGACCAGACGGGCGGGGTCGGTCGGCTTGGCGAGGTGGGCCTGGAAGCCGGCGTCGAGAGAGTCCAGGCGGTCCTGATTGGAGGAGTAGGCGGTGAAGGCGAGGGCCGGAACCCGGCCGCCGCGCTCGACGGGGAGCGCGCGCACCCGGCGCAGCAGGTCGTAGCCGCTCTCCCCCGGCATGCCGATGTCGCTCAACAGCACATCCGGAACGCCGCGATCCAGCGCCGCCAGGGCCTCGGTCGCCGAGGCAGCGGCGACCACTTCGGCGCCGTACTGTTCGAGCAGCTTGGTGAGCATTTCCCGGCCGGTCTCCTCGTCCTCCACCACCAGCAGGCGCAGACCCGAGAGCGGCCGCCGTCCGCCGTCCAGGGGTTCAAACCTCGCCGGCTGCCCGTCCTGCGGCTCCGCCATGAGGATCGCCGGCACGGGGAGAGCCACCGTGAACGTCGCCCCCTGGCCCTCTCCCGCGCTCGCCGCCGACGCCTTGCCGCCGTGCAGCTCGACGAGGTGCCGCACGATGGACAGCCCGAGGCCGAGCCCGGTCTGGCTCCGGGAATGGGTGCTCTCCTCCTGGCGGAAGCGCTTGAAGACGGAGGGGAGGAATTCGGCACCGATGCCCTGGCCGGTGTCGCGGACCCGGAGCTGCACGAAGTTCTCCACCCGGCCCAGCCAGACTTCGACGCGGCCATCGCGCGGCGTGAACTTCACGGCGTTCGAGATCAGGTTCCAGGCGACCTGCTGCAAACGGTCCGGATCGCCCAGGACGGTGGTGACCGCGTCGTCGTGCGTGAGCTCGAGGGCAATCCCCTTGGCGTCGGCCGCCACGCGCAAGGTCTCGACGGCCTCCTCGACCACCGGCAGCAGGTCGATCAGGAGAGGAGTCAGGCGCAGCTTGCCGGTCGTGATCCGGGCGGCGTCCAGCAGGTCCTCGACGAGCCGCGCCTGCGCCTGGACGTTGCGCTGGATCGCCGCCAGCCCGCGGGCGGCGGTCGCCGCGTCCACCTTGTCCGTCGCCAGCACGTGAACCCACCCGGCCATGGCGCTCAAAGGGCCGCGCAGCTCGTGGGAGACCGTCGCCAGGAACTCGTCCTTGAGCCGGCTGGCCACCTCGGCCTGGCGGGCCACCCGCTGCTCGCGGGCAACCAGCAGGGCGCGCTCCTTCTCCACTTTCTTGACCTCCGTCCGGTCCTCCATGGCGACCAGGATCTTCTCCGCTCCGCGCCCGTCCCGCCAGACCCGGCGCGCGTTCAGCACCATCGTCCGGCGGCCGATCTCCGGGAATTCGTGCTCGACCTCGAAGCCCTGGAGCTCGCGGTTTTCATTGAGGCGGTCCCCGGCGAGGATGGACCGCAGCGCCTCGCGCAGCGCCGGGATGCTCCACTGGCGGTTGCCCAGATCGTAGAGGAACTGCCCCTCGGTCTCCTCACGCCTCACCCGGAAGATGTCGTAGAAGTTGCGGTTCGCCCTCTCCACCCGCAGCTCCCCGTCCAGCACGAGGAGGGGATCGCGCACCGTCTCGATGATGGCGTCCGCGAAATCGCGGGCCTCAGCGACCTGTTCGGCGGCGCGCTTCAGGGCATCGATGTCCACCAGGACCATCACCGCGCCGTCGATCCGGTTGTCCCGGGTCTTGTAGGGCCGGATGCGCAGCGAGTACCAGCACCCCTGGCGGTCCTGCACTTCCCGCTCGATCTGGGTGACGGTCTCGATCGCCGCCAGGATCACAACCTCGAGGCTGGGCAGGTCGAAGTTGGGCCGGATGTCGCTCAGCGGCCGGTTGACATCCGTGGGGAGGAGGTTCATCAGCCGCGCGGCCGCGGGGGTGAAGCGGCGCAGGCGCAGCTCCGGGCTCAGCAGGACCACCGGGATGTGGAGCCCGGAGAACAGGTTGACCAGGTCGTCGCCGAGCTGACCCAGCTCCAGGTTGCGGTTCTGCAGTTCTTCGTTCAGCGTGCTCAGCTCTTCGTTGCCCGACTGCAGCTCTTCCTTGGCGGTCTCCAGCTCCTCGTTGAGGCTCTGCAGCTCCTCGTTGCTGGAGAGGATCTCCTCGTTGGCGCCCTGCAGCTCTTCGTTGGCCGTGCCCTGGTCCTCGATGACGGCCTGGAGATACTGCTGGGTCGTCGCCAGCTCCCGCTCCAACTGGTCGATCTGGCGGTCCGTCTCCCGCCTGGGCAGGTTCGGCGAGAATTGCGCCGGTTCCGGCGAAACGATGGCCGCCGGGGTCTCCGCGAAGAGGACGAGGAAGCAGAGCTTTCCCGCGGAGCGCGCCTGGACCGGGACGGCCTCGATGTCGACGCTGCGGAAACGCTCCCCGTGGCGGAACGTGAGGCCCTGCCGGCGGACGGGCGCGCGGGTGGCCCTGGCCTCCTGGATGAGCTCGCGCAACCCGGCCAGCAGCCCCTTCTGGATCATCCGGGGCAGGCTGAGGCTCGCGTCGCCGGACCCGTGCTCGACGTAGAGGTGCGGGTCGCCGCGGAATTGCAGGATCTCCAGCTTCTCGTCGACAAGCACGCCCGCCGGGACGTACCGGCTGAGGAGGATCCGGTCGGCCTCCCGCTGCACTTCGCCGCGCTCTCCGGCTTCGCCGGCGACGGCGCCCGCCCGGGCACCGAAGACGGCTCCCCCCATGTAGGTGCCCGCGCCGGAGCCGAGCCTGGTGCGGGCCACCGTCCCGATCGGCGCGAAGACCTTGTGCTCGCGGTCCACCGGCAGGAACAGGTCGGACGACGCGACGATCGTCTCCGAGCTCCCCAGGACGAGAAAACCCGTGGGATTCAAGGCGTAGCGGAAGTTGGCCATCACCCGCCGCTGCACGCCCGGCTCGAGGTAGATGAGGACGTTGCGGCAACTGATGAAGTCGAGATGGGAAAAGGGCGGATCCCGGATCAGGTCGTGGCGGGCGAAGACGCAGAGGTCGCGGACGGTCTTGCTGACCTGGAAGGTGCCGTCCACCTTGGCGAAGAAGCGCGCCAGCCGCTCAGGCGAGACGTCGGAGGCGATGTTCTCCAGGTAGATCCCGGCCCGCGCCTTGTCGACGGCGCCGTCACGGACGTCCGTGCCGAAGATCTGGATGGGCGGGCTGGCCGCAAGGTCGTCGAGGCTCTCCAGCAGGCAGATGGCGATCGAGTACGCCTCCTCGCCCGTCGAGCAGCCCGGCACCCAGACCCTGACCGGCGCGTCGGCGGCGCGGTCCCGCAACAACCGCGGGAACACGTCCCGCCGCAAGGCCGCGAAGATCTCCGGATCGCGGAAGAACGAGGTGACGTTGATCAGCAGGTCCTGGTACAGCTCCTGTACCTCGTCCGGGTGGCCCTCGAGATATCCGGCGTAGTCCGCGATCCCGTCGATCTGGTGCAGCGCCATGCGCCGCCGGATGCGGCGCAGAAGCGTCGGCTTCTTGTACCCGGCGAGATCCTTTCCCGTGGCCTTCCTCAGCACCGCGAAAATCGTTTCGAGGGCGCTCTTCTCGGCGTCGAGCAGCACCTCGTGCGTCGACTCTTCACCGGGCTCCCGGAGGTAGGAGCCGCTGGCCAGCCGCGCGATCTCGCGGGCGAGCCCGTCGGGAGGCAGGATCGCATCGACACACCCTCCGGCGATGGCGCTGCGCGGCATGCCATCGAAGGCGGCGGATTGCGGGTCCTGCGCCAGGCAGATGCCGCCGGCGGCCTTGATCGCCTTGAGCCCCAGGGTGCCGTCGGAGGCGGTGCCCGAGAGGACCACGCCGATGGCCTGGCTGCCCCGGACCTCCGCCAGTGTACGGAAGAAGAGGTCGATCGGCATGTGCCGGTCGGGGGGCGTCGTTCGCGGCAGGAGCTTCAGGTGTCCATCCGTGATCGCCAGGTCCATGTGGGACGGGATCACGTAGACGTGGTCGGGCTCGATCTTCTCGACGTCCAGCGCCTCGCCCACCGGCATCGCGGTCGAGCGGGCGAGAAGGCCGGCCAGGATGCTCTCGTGCGTAGGGGACAGGTGCTGCACGAGCACGAAGGCGGCGCCGGTGTCCGCGGGCAGGTTCTGCAGCAACTGCCGGAAAGCCTCGAGCCCGCCGGCGGAGGCTCCGATGCCGACGATCGGAAAAACCTTCTGGGGAGAGTCGCCTGCCGGCTCCGGCTGGGCGGGGGACTGCGGTGGAGTGTCTTGGGCGGACGAGCGTTTCGGGCGGGGCGACGGTCTCTTCTTCGTTACCATGTCTGAAGGCAGTGTAGCAGAGCCCTGAGCGCAGGCTCCGGCAAGCTCTCGCCTCCGGCGCGGGTCTTGCAGCCCACCCGCCGGGAATGAACGCGGATCGACGCCAGAAGACGGCCCTCTTCACCACCCTCCTGCTGGCGGGATGGCTGGCCAGTGCCGCCGCATGGGCGCAGATTCCGACGTCCAACGTGCTCTACCGCCTCCTGCGGATCCGGACCGCCACCTCGACGGGGTCGGCGTTCACGATCGAGGTCGGCGGGAAGCAGTACCTGATCACCGCCCGGCATCTTCTGACCGGCTTCGGCAGCGAGGGGGAAATCGAGCTCTGGATTGGCGGCAAATGGAGCCGGAACCGGGCGCGCGCCATCTATCCGTCCCGGGAAGCCGTGGACATCGCGGCCCTCGATCTCGGCCGGGCGGTCACCGTCACCTTCCCTCTCGAGCCGTCCTCCGGAGGGCTGGCGCTCGGCCAGCAGGTCTATTTCCTCGGCTTCCCCGATGGCCTGGGGACCTCGGGGGTCACGCCGGTGCCGCCTGGATTTGGCGAGATCCCCTTCCTGAAGAGCGGGATCGTCTCGGCCGTGGACGATCGCGACCCGGAGGCGAGCATCCTCTATCTCGACGGCCAGAACAACCCGGGCTTCTCCGGCGGTCCTATCGTGTTCTGGCATTCCGCGAGCCGCGGCTTCCGCGTCGCCGGAGTCGTGCGCGGATACCGGAACGAGGCGCTGCCGGTGCTCCGGCAGAAGGACCTTGGCAATCCCGAGGCGCGGGCCTACAACGACCTGTACACGCGGGCCAACTCGGGGATCGTCATCGGCTACGACATCCGCCATATCGTCAACGCGATTCGCGCCAGCCAGCATCCTCCCACTATCCCACCTCAATAGCCCGGCCGCCAGGAGAAACGCATGCGGAAACGATCGATGGGACGTGCCTGGAAGGTCGCTCTTTCCGTGGTCGCCTTGATGGCCACGGCGATGGCCCTGTATGTCCAGATTTTCGAGCGGAGATCGCGGGAGGAGCAGGACCGGCTCGCGGCCGTGCGGCTGGAGGAGGCGCTGGGAGCGGCCCGTACCCGCCTGAAGGTCGAGATCCTCACCGAGCTCCGCGCGGAGCTCACGAAGGGTGGAACCACGGGACAGCCCGGCGATCAGCCGCTCCCCAACGCGGTGCTGCGCCGGGGCGAGTCCGGCGAAGGCCGCGTGCTCCAGCAGGTCCTCGCCTCCGCGGATGCCCAAGAGGCCGCCCGGACCCGCTTCCGGGCCAGCCTCGACGCCCTGGCGAGCCAGATGGAGCGCTCCGACCGCGCCCTCCGCCGGGACCTCGAGGAGGTCCGGCGGGAGCAAGAGATCTCCGCCAAGACCCTGGGCCTCCTCCTCGTCGCCCTGGTCCCTCTCGTCATCCACCTCCTGGCGTCCCTCTGGCCGCCGGGGGAAACGCGTCGCGGCGCGGATTCCTGAGAGCGATCCTAAAGAAACCGTTTCTGCTGTAAAATGCGCGGCCCGGCGAGAGAAAAAAATCTGATCCTTCCCCGGTCACCGGGGGAAGTCAGGAGGGAGCGCCCGAAGTCCAGCCGGCAAGCCGACCCGCCGTCCGGACGTTCCCTGGCTCGAAGCGGGATGGCCGGCAGAGATCGCGGGCGGCGGCCTACGGAATTTGGAAGATCGGACCCACGGGTCCCGCTCTTTGACCCACGAATTGCGAGCTCGGACCCACGGGTGGTCGTGTCCTAACTCAATGTGGATGGTGCGGGGAGAGGGGGCAGGTGGAGCGGGTTGGCCCGCTTCACCTGCCGCGATATGGTCAGCAGTACCTCGACGTGCCGGTGGTCCCAGGGCAATTACAGGTTTGTATACCGCTGCAGCAGACGCTTTCGGTGCACGCATAAGCAGAAGCCCCTCCTGCCACTCTTGCCAGTTCCCCCTTTGTCTCCAGGTTCCTCAGCGTCTCCTTCGACAGCACCATCTTCTTGACCTGCTTCTTCATGGATGTCTCCTGGTAGCGCCAGGGGACCATCCCCGGCCTGGGCATTCTAGCTCACCTTGAAGTAATGCCTAACTCATTGTGGCGGGATAGGAGACGCTGGATCTCGGCGGAGTCAGTAACAGCACGATTCAGCCGATCACCACCCACATTGAGTTAGGGCACGACCACCCACGGGTCCGGCTTCTTGACCCGCGGGTCGCGGACCGTGATTCACGGGTCCAACTGAAGGAAAGGGTACGATCTCTCCTCATGGCCCTCTTCGACCGCACGCGCCTGGGTCCCGCACCCGCCCTCCTGGTCCGCCAGGAGGATCTCCCGCTCCCCCTCCCCACCGTCCTCGTCTACCACGGTCTTGGCGCGGACAAGGACATCCAGCAGAAGGAACTGGTGACTCTGGCGGAGGCGGGCTTCCTCGCCGTGGGGATCGACGCCGCGGGACATGGCGAGCGCCGGCTTCCGGATTTCGGGGAACGCTTCGCGGGGTCCCGGCAGGAGATCGAGCCTCTTCTATTTTCCCTGGTGGCAGAGACGGTAGCCGAGGTGCCGGCGATCCTGGACGCCCTGGCGGAGACCGGCCTCGCTGATCCCGAACGGTTCGCCATCTTCGGCATCTCCATGGGCGCCCACATCACCTATGGCGCGATCCTCGCCGAGCCTCGCCTTCGAGCTGCCGTCGCCCTCGTGGGCTCGCCCGAGTGGCGCCACCCCAACAGCCCGCATCAGCGTCCCGAGGGCTTCTTCCCTGTCGCTCTTCTCTCGATCACCGGGGAGAAGGACGGCAACGTCCCCCCGGCCAGCGCCCGCGCCTTCCACCGCACTCTTGAACCTCACTATCGCAGCGCCCCCGAGCGCCTCCGCTATCTGGAGATCCCGGGCGCTCCCCATTTGATGAGCGCGGAGGACTGGGGGACGGCGATGCGGGAGGCGGTCGATTGGCTCAGGCGTTTTCTTGGGCAAGCCTGCCTATAATCCGGCCGGCGACCTCAAGGCGCTCGAGGAGTTGTGGCTCGATCAGCTCATGCCTTTCGGGGAGCGGGGGTACAACGTCAAGCCGAAGGACGCGTAAGGCCAAGAGAAGGACGTAAAGAACGGCAAGGACATCAAGGACATCAAGGACGAAAAGGACAGCGCCGGGACCGGGGCTTTCTCGTCCTTGCTGTCCTTGATGTCCTTTACGTCCTTAATTGGCTTTTCTGGTGCGCGGCTTCCTTACGCCCTCCGCGGCATGAGGCGGCGCCACCAGCGCGTGTCCGCCGTCACGGGAGGGTCGGGTTCAGCCTTGGGCCCCGCCTCCCCATAACGGTGCAGCGGCGTCGTGTCACCGGCCGGCCACATGGAGCTCAAAGAGCCGGGGCGATAGAACGTCACCGTCACGCTGCGCCGCGAGATCGGGCTGTCGCGCACCACCGGCGAGACCGCGTGCCAGGAGTTGTCGGAGCGCACGATCACGGCGGAGTTGCCGACGATGGGCGCGACCTCTTCCACGATGTCCGCCGCATCGGGGGAACGCAGGATGCCCAGGCAGCCTCCATCTCCCTTGTTCCACGATTTATTGAAGTAGAACACGTGCGTGACGATCTTGTCCGACAGGTCGGGATGCGGGCCCAGCGAGGCCCCAGGTCCGAAGTGGAAGACGTTCACCTCGAGCGGCGCATCCGTCAGATCGCGCCCGATCAGCAGCGACAGGGTCGAACGGTATTCGGGCGAAAGCAGATCGTTCGCAAAGCCCCGCCAGGCATCGCTCAGCTCCTCGGGGTAGGAGGCGGTATCGGCCCCCATCCCGATCAGGTTACGCGCATCGTAGTCGTAGTCCTTTTCTCCACCGCGGGCCGAGAGCGTCTTGAAGTGGTCGCGAGGATAGGAAGCTGCCAGGTCCGCCGCGTCTTTGGGCGAGAACAGGTCGCCAATCACGGCCCATTGGTAGGGCTCGTTCTCCAACTTGCACTGTGTGATCTGACTCCAGTTGATCATGTTTCGTCCCGTTGTCGTACTCCTCAGCCGGCGTCCGAAGAATCGAAGCGGAGCGGTGAGTTTCCATGAGTTCGAGTTACCAAGCGCCGCCACCCGCTGGTCGCGCACCGCGATCTGCGCGCGAGCCAGAGCCAAGAGCCGGCTCTGCTCTTCTATGCGTTCCTTTATGCGTTCCTTTATGCGTTCTTTTTCCGCGCAAGCCTTCTCCAAAGCCTCAACCGCCGCGGCAGGACTCTCCAGCAATCCTGGCAGCTCTTGCCAGAATCGGTTGAGCGCCGGCTGCGGTCCGATGGGTCCGGTCCTCAGAACCTCCGCGACGCGATCCCAATGTTCCGCGAGCGAATCGAGCGTAGCACGCACGGTCCCCGAAGGGGCAGCCCTCCCCAGCCGCGCAAGAAACCAGTCCGGATCCAGATGGCCTTCGGCGGGCAGTTGGAAAATCGTTCCCAAGCCCGCCAGGGCAGAGTACTTTCCCCGAGAGAGGTCTTGCGTCGTGAAGGCGGGCACGCCGGCGGCCAGCGCGGTGATCGCCAGGTGATAACTGTGGCCGACGACCGCCTCCGCCTGGCTGATCAGCTCCGCCAGCAGCAGCGGATGCGGCCACGAGGGCAGGCGGACGACCTCCGGCAGATCCCTTTCGAGAATCGCCGGATCGTCGCCGAGCACCGGGCCGACCGGCAAGGCCAGAAAACGCAGGCCCTGGAACCGGTCCGCGTGCTTCTTGATGAAGCGTGCAAAGGCCTCCAGCCCCAGCGCAGCCTGGACGACGACGTAGGGACCCGTCAGACCCGCGGCATCGCGCAGGCGGGTGAGCTCGCTGGAAGGCATCCCCTCGAGCAGACGGGGAAGACCAAAGGCGGTATCGGGGACGACCGTGATACGGCTGGCGGCGGTAAAGCCCGCCAGTGCCGCTTGCGACGGCGCGTCGCGCACCGCGACGTAGCCGCTGAGATCGAGCGCCAGCCTCAGGAGCGGCTCCGCCCAGGCCGGGATCTCATTGCAATGCATTCCGGGCGCATTCCAGGCCACCGGAATCCCGCGTTGTAAAGCGATCAATGCAGGAGTCAGCCAATACCCCGTGGGATGGTGAATCGCGGACGTCGGCGGTCCGTATCCGGGAGCGACCGTCTTGTCGAAACGGATGAGGAAACCACCGCCGACGAGCAGGCCGTCGAGAGGGACGGTTCCCCGTGCCAGCTCTGCCACGGAGGTGACCTCGTACGGCCACTCGGGAGGAGTTCTGGCATGGTAGGAAAATGGATGCAGCTTGACCGAGCCGAGCCGCTCCGCAAGCTCTGCCTCAGCGATCAGGGGAAAGAGCAGGTCACCATAGTTCTCGAGGTCGAAGGTGCCCACCACACCGATGTGCCACTCGCGCTCATTCATCTGCGCCTAGCCTGCCTCATGAGAGCCCTCTCCAACGCCGGTACAAGCCGACGGGGCTGTCCCCACCGCACCAGTTCTCAGCCATCGGGAGCCTGTCCCCGAGAGCGCGCACGGGCTGGCTCAGCGCAGATACCCGAGCGCCTGGAGCTGCTTGCGGAGCTCGGCGTCCATGGTAACCTCGCCGGCCTGGAGAGCGCCCTTGCGGGGGCGTTCCTCGGCCCGGAGGCGCGACCATAGATAGCCCTGCCGCACCTTTCGCTGGTCGGCTACGTTGCGGTGCTCGCCGGGATCGGTCCGGCGGTCGTAGAGGTAGCGGCGGGAGTGGTTGCCGCGGTCGTCGATCAGCCGCCAGGCGGGCGTGGTGACCGCGGCCAGCCGGGAGCCATCCAGGCTGAGCCAGGAGTAGGCCGCGGCCTCCGGCTCGCTGTCGAGGGCGCCGCCGATCATCCAGGAGACCAGGCTGTGGCCTTCCACGACCGGCGGCACGGGCAGGCCTAGGAGGTCGAGGACGGTCGGCACCACGTCCACCTGCTGGACCTGCCGCTGCACGGCCCGGGGGCCGGTCCCGGGGGCCCGCACGATCAGGGGGACGTTCAGCAACTCGTTGTGCAGGGTGCTGCCGTGCTGCCAGCTCCCGTGCTCCAGGAACTCCTCGCCGTGGTCGGAGATGAAGACGATGACGGTATTCTCCCAGAGCCCGCGCCGGACCAGAAGGTCGATCAGGTCGCCGAAGGCCGCGTCGTTGGTGGCGATCTCGGCGTCGTAGAGGTCGAGGAAGCTCCGGAGCATCTCCGGCGTAGGGACCACCTTCCGGCGCTCGAGGAGGCGGAAGATTTCCATTTTGGAGAGGATCGCGTCGTGGACCTCGGGGGCGAAACGCTGCCGGAAGGCGGGCGCGGGGTTGTAGGGGGCGTGCGGCTCGAGGGTGTGGAGGTAGAGGAAGAAGGGGGTGTCCTTCGTCCATCCGTTCTCCAGCCAGCCGGCCGCCTCAGCGTTGACGTCGGCCGCCGTGCCGTGCTCGTAGGGGAGGAGCTTGTAGGTCTCGAACCCCTGGCCCAGGCCGTGGCGGGCCGATACGTTGTAGTTGGTAACGAACCCCGCCGTGCGGTATCCCTTGGCCCGCAGCATCTCGGCCAGGGTGAGGGCCTGCTCGGAGAGCTTGTGCCGCATGTTGTTGACCTTGTGAGTGCGCGGGTAGAGGCCGGTGAGGATGGTGGTGGTGGACGGCCGGGTCCACGAGGACTGGGCCACCGTGTGGCGGAACAGCACCGCCTCGCGGGCGAAGGCATCGATGCGCGGGGAGACGGGCCGCGAATAGCCGTAGCAGCCGAGGTGGTCGGCCCGCAGGGCGTCCACGAGGTAGATGATTACGTTGGGCGGCCGGCCAGCCGCCGGGGCAGCCTGCCGCGGGGAGGCCGGGGCCGCCGTGGCTGCGGTCCGCGCGCCCGCCGGAGCTCCTGAGCCCGGGGGGGCGGCGACGGCCGGCCGGCGCAGCACCAGGCCGCTCCCCGACGGCGTCTTTTCCGCCACGGCGAGGAGCGAGAGCCGCGCCGGCCCCGTTCCCGTTCCTTCCAGCTTGACGACAGCGGGGCCCCGGTCGGGACGGAGGCGGGCCACCTCCCGCACCGCGCCCCCCTCGGGCCGCAGGGTCACCCGCAGCTCGCCGGGCTCGCCGTCGCGGGAGCGCAGGCCGTCGATCGCCAGCACCGCCCCGGGAGGGAGGCGCAGGAAGGTGTCCACCCGCAGGCCGAAAGGGATCGCGAGCTGGTCGCCGGCGGCCCGCACGCGCCCCTGCTCGTCGACGCCGGTGTCGAAGCGGAGGAAGTCCCAGGCCACGGCGAGATGGCGGCGGTCCCGGCTCTCGCCGCCGCTCTCCTCGTTGGGCACGCGCGTCCAGGCGTAGCGCAGGACGAGGTGGTTCTCTCCTTCCCGCAGCGCCCGCGCCGGGAGCACGGTCCTGGCCTCCTCTCCCTGGATCGCGACCCGGCCCACCGCGGCGCCGTTGAGCAACAGGGTGACCTCCTGGGCGGGCGGTATCGGCGAAGAGGGCGAAGAGGGCGAGGAGTACGGAGACCCCTTGAGCGTCAGGGGGACGTCACGCACCCGGGCGAGGAAGATCACCATCTCCGACTCCGGGCCGTCGCTCCAAACGAATGTGCGGGCGCCTTCGCCCTCGTCTCCGGACCACCCCTTCCGCAGCAGCGGCCGGGCCTCGGGCGTCCCCAGGTCCACCCGGCCCGGCTCCCGCCGGATCTCGGCGAGGTCCAGGTCGGCGATCAGGTCGCGCACCGTCTCCGAGGGACGCTCGGGGACGGAGCGTCCGCACCCGGCCAGGAGGACGGGCAGACAGAGGAGCAGGGCGGCGCGGCGGATACGGCGGAGGACTGCCATGTACGAGGAGGAGGATACCGTACCTGGCGCCGTCTGTGGCGCCTCGCCTCCCGACGATTGATTCTAACTTGCCCTCGTCTGTGGGCCTGGACGATGGGTCACCCGGAGCCCAGCCGGGGAAGGGGCCGCGGAGATCTCAGGGTTCTCCCAGGTTAGCCATCATCGTATTGCATGTCAGCTACATCGTAATCGACGCCCGGTACGCCGTGAACGGGTGCTTGATCCGCCGAGAGCGTCATGCGTATGGACGCGCTGGTGCGGAAGAGCGTTCGCCCACAGCGAGGACACGTCTGCAAGTCATCTCCGTTGGGCAGGGCTTTGTCGCCTGTGCCGGTCGCGTGATGCTCCGCCGTCTGCTTGAAGATGCCGTCGATGATCCAGCCTCCCCACCCGCAGGCATCGCTCGTCACGCCGCAGACCGCGTAGGTCAGCCATGCGTAATCCGGCACCTCCACGTCCTTGAGCGTGAGCTCCAGAAGGCCGCGATATTTCGCCGGAAAGCTCACGACCTCAGCCTTCTATCTTCGATGGGTAACAAGACCGTCTCCCTCCAGAAGCCCCTCCGCGCACGGGGCGAGCCAATCTCATGTGAGCCCTCTGACGGCTCCGCGCCGATCTGAGCCGTCAGATCCTCGAGCGTCAAGTTGGCAGATACGATGTCCAGTGAAACGGAGTACTCTTTCACGGCTCGCCCTCACAAATCCCTAGTCTTCCAGCCTCTCCGGAGCAGCCTGCTAGCGCCTAAGATGAGCCTCATGACCGGCGCCCAGTACCAGTATTCCTTCCGAAGAAAATCGCGCGTTAACGTCTTGGACCACTCCTTGGCCGCAGCCTCATGTGACTTGTATCTTGGCTCGATTCGGTCCTGGATATGGTGCCCAAGCTCATGGAACAAGGTCTTGGCCAGGAAAAAATCACGCATTACCGGGAGTTGGAACGGTCTTCTCGACCAATTAGCCATGTTATCAACGAATAGATGAATCCGTGGCGGAGTAGTCCCACTACCTCGATAATATACGCCCCTCGGGGACTTTCCGGAATCGGCACCGCTTCGCTTTCTCTCCTGCAACGTTAGTCCCGCCGAGTCTCGCAGTATCACGCTATCGAGCCCGGCCAGGTACTTGGAAGGAACACTCCGCAGGAGACGCTCCAAGCTCTGTGTAAAATCGACCGGAGGCTGAAACGTACGGAAATCCGTAACTATATGCACTCCAAGAGGTGGATCATTCCGACGCACCAGAGAGCCTCCTATGATACACACCCAAACCAATCCGGCCGATTCGCGACTTCGTCAATGACTTTGTCCCGCCTTGGCTTCTCATTATCCTGCAACTTGTCGAGAGTTGGTTTAGGCCGAAGTTCCCGTACACAGCTCGCATTCACTACCAACTCTTCGCAAGCACCCACAGGGCGAAAACCAAACCCAGGAGCATCCCCATGCCAACAATGCGTAGCGGCTAACGTCTCCAGCGACTCGGCACTATTCTTGGCACTATTCGGGCGGAACCTATTGGGGGGTCAAACACCGCCGACTCGCCGAGACCACTTCTCGGCGTAACAATGGGCGCAGGCAGGCGAGATTTTGGAACACCCTCACCATGGGTTGAAGGTGTGGTGAGTCCATTCGATGGGTGAATTCCGTGCCATAGTTGGATCGAATCACTCTATTCTACGATGGATTGGGATTCAACTGCGAATCCGCTGCCGCCCCCGCACGTGCCATGACTGGGCAGTAGGGTCTTTGGCCGCGCCGGTCCCAGAGGCTTGACAACCATCTCCGGGCAGCGAATTCCGGTTGGCGGGCCGCTCGCTTCCCGGCCTGTGGTACAAATCAGCCATGGATAAAAAGGCTCTCACACGCGAGTACAAGGAGAACGCACGCCCCATGGGCGTGTTTCAGATACGGAATACCATCAACGGGAAGGTGCTGATCGGCACGAGCGTCAACTTGCCGGCCATCCTCAACCGGCACAAGGCGGAGCTCCGCTTGGGCGGCCACCGCAACCGCGCCCTTCAGCAGGACTGGAACGAATTCGGCGCGGACGCCTTCGAATTCGAGATCCTCGACACCCTGCCGGCATCGGACCGGCCCGCCTACAATCCGGCCGACGACCTCAAGGCACTCGAGGAGCTGTGGCTCGAGAAGCTCATGCCGTTCGGGGAGCGGGGATACAACGCCGGGCCGAAGGGCTGACTCCAGCAACAAGGACGTAAAGGACAGCAAGGACGACAAGGACAGCCCTGGACCGGGGCTTTTCGTCCTTGATGTCCTTGATCGGTTTTCTGGTGCGCGGTTCCTAAACCGCCGCTGCTACAGCCCCACCCGCCTCATCCTCCTCCACCACCACCTCCCGCCGGTGCGTACGTGCTACCAGGACGTAGATGGAAGGCACCACGAAGAGGGTGAACATCGTGCCGATGATCATGCCGCTCACCAGCATGATGCCGATGCTGTTGCGCGCTCCGGCCCCCGGGCCGTGGGCGAAGACCAGGGTCATGTGGCCCATCACCGTGGCCGCGGTGGTCATCAGGATCGGGCGCAGACGCGTGGTGGCCGCTTCGACGACCGCCTGCAGCTTGTTCAATCCCGTCTCCTGCAGGTGGTTGGCGAACTGGACGATCAAGATGCCGTTCTTCGACACCAGGCCGACCAGCGTGATCAATCCCACCTGGCTGTAGACGTTGAGCGAGGTGAAGCCCAGGAAGGAGAAGAGCAATGCCCCGGAGAGCGCCAGCGGCACCGATCCCGCCAGGATGATGAACGGATCGCGGAAGCTCTCGAACTGCGCCGCCAGCACCAGGTAGATCAGGATCGCCGAGAGCAGAAAAGTGGAGAGGAACTTGCCACCTTCGACGCGTAGCTGCCGCGACTCGCCGGCGTAGTCGACGGTGTACCCCTGCGGCAGGCTCTTCTTCGCCTCGTCCTCCAGGAAGCGCAGGGCCGTATCCAGCGAGACCCCCGGCGGGATCGCGCCCTGGATACGGACGGCGTTGAGCTGCTGGAAACGCTTGAGCTCGCGCGGCTCGGCGGTGCTCCGCAACGTGGCGAAGGTGGAGAGCGGCACCAACTTGCCGTTGCCCCCCGAGACGTAGATGTCCGAGAGCTGGTCCGCCGTCAGGCGCTCGCTGCGCTTGACCTGCGGGATCACCTTGTAGCTCCGCCCCTGGATGCTGAACCGGTTGACGTAATTGCCGCCGATCAGCGTCGAGAGATCGCGGCCGGCCTGGCTCAGGTCGACCCCTTGGGAGCGCAGCTTGTCGCGGTCGAAGACGACCTCGGTCTGCGGCTGGTCGAATTTCAGGTCGGTGTCCGCGAACATGAACAATCCGCTCGCGAAGGCCTTCTGCACGAGCTGGTTGGCGACATCGGAAAGCTGCTGCGGCTCGGCCGTCGAGACGATCGCGAAGTCGACGGGAAGACCGCCGCCGCCGCCGGGCAGGGCGGGCGGCGTCAGCGGGATGACCCGCAGGCCGGCGATCTTCGACAGCTTCCCCGACACCTCCACCTGGAGCTCCTCGATGCTCTTCGTCCGCTGGCTCCACGGCTTGATCCCCATCCCCGCGAAGCCGCCGTTCGGGAAGACGATCTGGAACGCGCTGTCGGTCTCCGGGAACGACATAAAGGTTTTGTAGATCTCGTCCGCGAACAGTTTGGTCTGATCGAGGGTCGAGTTGGCGGCGGCCTGCACGATCCCGAAGATGATCCCCTGGTCCTCGGCCGGCGCCAGCTCTTTCTGGGAGAACATGTAGAAGGGCACGATCAGCAGCGAGACGATCACCCACAGGGTGAGCACCACGGGCCGGGCCCGCAGCGTCCAGCCCAGCACCCGCGTGTAGGCGTGCTGGACGGACTCGAACCGGCGGTTGACGAAGCCGGCGAAGCCGCGCTCGGTGTCGCCGGCGCGCAGGAGCTTCGAGGCCATCATCGGCGACAGGGTGAGCGCCACCACGCCGGAGACGATCACCGCGCCGGCGAGGGTGAAGGCGAACTCGCGGAACAGCGAGCCGGTCAGCCCCCCCTGAATGGCGACGGGGGTGTAGACCGCCGCCAGGGTGATGGTCATCGCGATGATCGGGCCTACCAGCTCGCGGGCGGCGTCGAGCGCCGCCTGCAGCGGGCTCTTGCCCTCGTGCAGGTGGCGCTCGACGTTCTCTACCATCACGATCGCGTCGTCGACCACCAGGCCGACCGAGAGCACGATGGCGAGCAGGGTCAGCAGGTTGACGGTGAAGCCGGCCGCCTGCATCAGGAACACGGCGCCGACCAGCGAGATGGGGATCGCCACCACCGGGATGATCACCGACCGCACCGAGCCCAGGAAGAGGAAGATCACCAGGATCACGATCAGCAGGGTCTCGGAGAGGGTCTTGAGCACCTCGCGGATGGAGTCCCGGATATACACCGTCGAGTCGTAGGGGAGGCCGACTTTCATCCCCGCCGGCAGTTGCGCCCGGATGCCGGGGATCGCCTCGCGCACGCGGCCGATCACGTCGAGCGTGTTGGCGGTGGGCAGCACCCAGATCCCCATGAAGATGGCCGACTCGCCGTTGAAGCGGACGTCCTGCTCGTAGTTCTCGGCGCCGAGCACGACGTCGGCGATGTCGCCGAGCCGGACGACGGTGCCGTGGTCTTCCTTGACCACGAGCTGGCGGAACTCCTCGGGGGTCTTCAGGTCGGTGTTGGCGGTCAGGTTCACCGACACCATCGAGCCCTTGGTCCGGCCCAGCGCCGACAGGTAGTTGTTCGCCGCCAGCACGTCGCGCACCTGCGAGGGGGCGATGCCGTGGGCCGCCATGCGGTCGGGCTTGAGCCAGACGCGCATGGCGAACGTGCGGTCGCCGAAGATGTCGGCGCGCTGCACGCCGCTGATGGCGCTGAGCTTCGGCTGCACCACGCGGGTCAGGTAGTCGGTCATCTGGTTCGGATCGAGGTCGGGCGAGGAGAAACCGATGTACATCCCCGCGAACTGGCTGTCCGCCGTCTCCAGCGAGATGACCGGCGCCTCGGCCTCTGGCGGCAGGGTGTTGCGCACCTGCGCCACCTTGGCCTGGATCTGGGTGAGGGCGGCGTTGGTGTCGTAGTTGAGCTGCAGGTGCACGGTGATCGTGCTCACCCCCTGTGAGCTCGTCGACTCCATGTAGTCGATGCCGTCGGCGCTGGCGATCACCCGCTCGAGCGGCGTGCTGATGAAGCCGCGCACCAGGTCGGCGTTGGCGCCGATGTAGGCGGTGGTCACGTTGATCACCGCGACGTCGCTGCGCGGGTACTGCCGGATGCTCAGCGAACGGACGGCCTGCAGGCCGGCGATCAGGATGACCAGGTTGACCACGATCGCCAGCACCGGCCGGCGGATGAAGAGGTCGGTCAGCTTCATCTAGCTGTCCTCCGGCTTCGGCGTCGCGCTGTTGGCGGGCTGGATCCGGTTGTTGACCTGCACGGCGGCGCCGTTGCGCAGCTTGAAGACGCCGGAGGTGACGATCTCCTCGCCGGGCTTGAGGCCGGAGAGGACCGCCACCTGGTCGCCGCGGGAGCCGCCCAGCTTCACGAACTGCTGGCGTACGCCGCGGAAGGTCTTGCCGTCCGGCCCCTTGACGTTCTCGACGACGAAGACCGAATCTCCGTAGGGGGCGTAGCTGACCGCGGTGGCGGGGAGCACCAGGACCGTCTGGCCCGCCCCGAGCGCAATCCGGGTCTCGGCGAACATGCCGGGGCGCAGCCGGCCGTCCGGGTTGGCGAACGTGGCCTGGACCTGGAAGTTGCGGGTGGCCGGGTCGACGACCGCGTCGACGGCGGTGATCCGGCCCGTGGTCTCTTTCCCCTCGCCGGTCAGCCGCACGGTGGCGCCGGGCCGCAGGTTCCCCACCTGCTGCTGCGGCACGGCGAAGTCGACGTAGATCGGATCCAGGGCCTGCAGCGGCACGACAGGCGCGCCGGGAGCCAGATACTGGCCGAGGTTGACCTGGCGCAGCCCCAGGACTCCCGAGAACGGCGCCCGGATGGTCTTGCGCGCGATGGTGGCGCGGATCTCCCCCACTTTGGCGTCCCCCTGCTTGAGCTCGGCCGCGGCGCGGTCATAGTCGGCCACGGCGATGACGCCGCTCTCCCGCAGGCCCCGCATGCGGTCGTGGCCGAGGCGGGCGAGATCGCGCTGCGACTCGGCGGCGGCCAGTTGGGCCTCCTCCTGGCGGGTGTCCAGCTTGACCAGCAGGTCCCCTTTCCGCACCGCGCGGCCGGACTCGAAGCCGATTGTGGCGACGATGCCGGGCGAGTCCGCGCTCACGGTAACGCCCTGGACGGCGGTCACCGTGCCGATGGCGCTCACCGTCGCCGGCCACTCCGCCTGCCGCGCGACGGTCGTGGTCACCGTCTCGGGAGGCGGTTGAAACGATGCCTGGGCGGCCATGCCACCCTTGATCTGACGGTACTTGACAGCTCCGATGGCCGCGATGAACACGGCCATGACGAGGAGCATCAGGATCATTTTTTTTGCCATGACGACACGTTTCCCCCTATTTATACCAACTCCGGATACCCGACTCCGGGTATCCAACTCCGCTGATACGGATTTACCGCGCCGAGGTTGCCTTCGACGGAGCTCTACTCCGCGGGCTCCCTTCCCTCTCCGCCGACGGGATCGCCAGCTTATCCCGCGAGGCGCCCGGAGGGTGACCGGACCAGCAGCCGCTCCAGGATGGCGGGCTCCAGCGGCTTGGTGATGTGGAGGTTGAACCCGGCCTCGCGCGAGCGCCGCTTGTCGTCGTCCTGCCCCCAGCCGGTGACGGCGATGAGGGTCATGTCCCGTCCCCCCGGCTGCTCGCGGATCCGCTGCGCCGCCTCATAGCCGTTCATCCTGGGGAGGCCGATGTCGAGCAGCACCAGGTCCGGAGCGAACGATCCCGCCGCCGTCACGGCCTCGATGCCATCGTAGGCGGTGCGCACCTCGTGCCCCATGAGCTGCAGCAGGGCGCTCAGGCTGTCCGCGTAATCCTGGTTGTCATCCACCACCAGGACGCGCAGGGCGAGGGTGTCAGCCCTCGCGGTGCTGCCCGCGACCAGGGCCGGCTCTTCGGCCGGCGGAGCTTCCATGGCGACGGGCAGACTCACCACGAACTCGCTCCCACTGCCCGGACCGGCGCTGGAGGCCTCGATGGTGCCGCCGTGCATCTCGACCAGGCTGCGGGCCAGCCCCAGGCCGATCCCCAGCCCCCCTTGAGCGCGCTCGATCGAGTGCTCGCCTTGCGTGAACATCTTGAACAGGTCGGGAAGCTGCGCGGGGGAGATGCCGATGCCGCTGTCGGTCACCCGCACCCGGACATGGTGGCCGGCCTGCTCGGCGGCGAGGCGGATCTGTCCGCCCCGCTCGGTGTACTTGGCCGCGTTGTTCAGGAGGTTCGAGAAGACCTGCGCCAGCCGGGCGGGATCGCCCTCCAGGGGGATGGGTTCAGGCGGCAACGCGACGTCGAGCCGGTGGCCGCTGGACTCGATGAGCGGACGGGTCGCCTCGAGGGCGCTCCGCACCACCTCCGCCAGCTCGACGCGCTCGCGGCGGAGCTCGATCCGGCCGTGGCTGATGCGGGAGACGTCCAGCAGGTCGTCGATCAGATGGGTCATCTGCCCGACTTGGCGGTCGATGACGTCCCGGGCGGAGCAGAGCGCCGCCGCGGGCGTCCCCTCGTGACGGAGGATCTGGACGGCGCTGCGAATCGGCGCCAGGGGGTTGCGGAGCTCGTGGGACAGCACGGCGAGGAACTCGTCCTTGCAGTGGTCGGCCTTCTGGAGGGCCTCCAGCGAGAACACCACCTGGTAGGCCGCCCCCGCGAACTTGGCGAGATTGCTCATCACCCGCAGGTCCTCGGCGTCGAACCCGCGGTGCTCGCCGTGGGTCAGCACCCAGAGCGTCCCCACCGGTTCCCCACCCACGCAGAAGGGAACCAGCAGCGCTTCGACGATCGGAGGGTCCACTTGGCGAATGTAGGAGAAGTGGCGTTCCGGGCATACGAAGAGCTTCGGGGCTCTGGTGTCCAGGACGACGCCACAGGGGCTGAAGTCGCGCGGCATTGAATTCCCCAGGTAGCCGCCGAAGCGCCCGGCGACCGCGCGCCAGCGCAGGACCGGCTTGCCATCCGTCCCCTGCTCCACCAGGGTGATGCCGGCGGAGTGGGCCTCGCACAGCTCGAGGGCCCATTCAACGAGCCGCCGCAGGATCCCCTCTGGCGAGGTCGCGATCTCTTCCGCCAGCGCGACCAGGGCGCCGTTCTCGGTCTCGTGGTCCGGAGGGCGTAGTGGCCGCCGGCTCAGCTCTGAGGTGGCAATGACGGAATCGAGGTCCAGTTCTCCGCATTCAATCCGCAGAGGCATATTCATCGTGCTGCAACTCCTTGGGGGGTGGGGCGACCTGCTATGAAAGCATTTTAGGCTTTCCCAGACTAAATCTGACAAGTTTAGAAAAAGAAAGGAATTCTGCTTATGGCTCTATCCCGCCGCGTTGGCCTTTCTTTATCGCTGCTCTTCGTGCTCGCGGCCGTCCAGGCGGAATCGGGGCGCCCCTCCAGGGACTCGCGGAACGCCCCGGAGCGGCCGAACGTCGTCTTCATCCTTACCGACGACCAGGACCTCTCGCTCCAGTCCCTGGATTTCATGCCGCGGACCCGCGAGCTGATCGCCCGCCGGGGGATGACGTTCCAGCAGGACTTCGTGCCGCTGTCGCTCTGCTGCCCGTCGCGGTCGACGATCCTGACCGGGCTCTACCCGCACAATCACAGGATCTACAACAACCGCGCCCCAGGGGGCGGCTTCGCGAAGTTCGAGGCACTGGGTCACGAGCAGACCACGATCGCCACAGCCCTCCATGCCGCCGGCTACCGCACCGCCCTGTTCGGCAAGTACCTGAACAACTATCCGCGGCACGACGACCCCACCCACGTGCCGCCGGGCTGGGACGAGTTCGTCACCCCCGCGGCCGGCTCTCCGTACAACGAGTTCCACTACACGCTCAACGAGAACGGGGTCCTGGTACAGCGCGGCAAGGACTCCACGGATTACCTGACCGACGTGGTCGCCGGCAAGGCGGCCGGTTTCATCCGCCGCTCGGCGGCGGCGGGCGAGCCGTTCTTCCTCTACCTGGCGGTCTACGCGCCGCACAAGCCGGCCACTCCGGCGCCGCGCCACGCGGGCCTGTTCCCCACCCTCAAGGCGCCGCGGTCCGCCGCCTTCAACGAGGCGGACACGCGGGACAAGCCGGCGAAGGTCCGCAAGCTCCCCCGGCTGACGCCGAAGGACCTGGAGGTGATCGACACTCTCTACCGTCGCCGGGCGCAGTCGCTGCAGGCGGTGGACGAGGCGGTGGCGACGGTGGTCGAGGCGCTGAAAGCCGCCGGCCAGCTCGACAACACCTACATCCTGTTCACCTCGGACAACGGCTTCCACATGGGCCAGCACCGGCTGAAGCCGGGGAAGTACACGCCGTACGAGACGGACGTCCACGTGCCGCTCCTGGTGCGCGGCCCCGGGATCGCCGCCGGCAGCTCGACCAGCGCGGCCACGTCGAGCGTCGACTTCGTCCCCACGATCGCCGAGCTGGCCGGGGCGGCGCTCCCGTTCGAGGTCGACGGCCGCTCGTTCGCGCCCCTGCTGCATGGGCCTGCGCCCGGCGGCTGGCGGCAGGTGGTCTTGCTGGAGCAGTTCGAGTTCCTGGCTGAGAACAATCCGCCGGACAGCGTCCTGGAGCCCCCCGATCCCCAGGACGGGAGCCTCTCAGCCTTCCCCTCCCACCTGGGGTTGCGGACGCCGCGCCTGAAGTTCGTGGAGTACGGGACCGGCGAGCGGGAGGTCTACGACCTGCGCCGCGATCCGGAGGAGCTGAACAATCTAGCCGCCCGGATGGATCCGAAATGGCTGGCGCGGATGTCGAGCCTGGCGCGGGCTCTCGGGGCGTGCTCGGGGGAGGAGTGCAGGGAGTTGGAGGCACGGGCGGTGCCGGTGCCTTGAGGGGTAGCCCCCACCCCGAAACCTCACCCCCAGCCCCTCTCCCACCGCACTCCCCCCGACCGGGAGAGGGGGGACTTTACTGAAAACGCGTTGCTTGTAGGGTGCGCTGTGCGCACCATCACCGTTTCTGGTGCGCACAGCGCACCCTACAAGCAAGGTCTCCCCCGTCAAGCTCCCCTCTCCCGGTCGGGGGGAGTGCGGTGGGAGAGGGGCCGGGGGTGAGGATTCGGGGCGGGGGGACGCTCCCGCACCCGCTATACTTTGCCCATGTCCGAACCCCGCGATCTCCCGACCCTGCGCGAAGCCATCGAGGCGATCGATCGCGAGATCCTTTCTCAGCTCCGGCGGCGGATGAGCCTGGCCGAGGAGGTGGCGGCGTCGAAGCTCCAGACGGCGTATCCGTTCCGCGACGAGCCGCGGGAGGACCAGGTGTTGCAGCGGGTGCGTCACGCCGCCGTCGAGCAGGGGATCGATGCCCATGAGATCGAGCGGCTCTACCGGGTGATTCTCGACATGTCCGTCGCGCATCAGAAAGCCCACGTCCGCTCGCTCTCGGCGGCGCCGTTGCGCGTTGTCTACCAGGGGGTCGAGGGCTCCTACAGCCACCTGACGGCCCAGCGCCGCTACGCCGGGTTGCCCGACGGGGTGCTGCTCGAGGGGTTCGAGACCTTCCGCGCCGCCGCCGAGGCGGTTCGCGACGGCAGTGCCGACCGCGCCCTGCTGCCGATCGAGAACACCACCGCCGGCAGCATCAACGAGACCTACGACCTGCTGGCCGAGGGGGGGCTGGTCATCAATGCCGAGGAGGTGAGCCACATCGAGCACTGCCTGCTCGGCCTCCCCGGCGCCCGCGTCGAGGACCTGCGGACGGTGCTCTCCCACCCCCAGGGGCTGCTGCAGTGCGAGGACTTCCTGCGCGCCTCGCCCTGGATCCGTCCGCAGACGGAGTTCGACACTGCCGGCTCGGCCCGCAAGGTGCGCGAGCGCAACGATCCCACGGTGGCGGCGATCGCCGGCGAGTCGGCGGCGCGGGTGTTCGGCCTGGAGGTGCTGCGGCGGGGCATCCAGACGCAGGCGGGGAACTACACCCGCTTCGTGGAGCTGGCGCGCGATCCGATCCGCTTCCCCCCGGAGACGCCGGCCAAGACCTCGCTCCTGCTCGCTCTCCCCCACCACCCCGGCGCGCTCGCCGAGGTGCTGGGCGTCCTCAGCCGCCGCGGGGTCAACCTCGCCAAGCTGGAGTCGCGGCCGATCCCCGCAAGCCCGTTCAAATACCGCTTCTACCTGGATCTCGATGGCAACGCCGACCGTGACCCGGTGCGCGGCGCCCTGGCCGAGGTGGGTCCGCTGACGACGGAGTTGCGGGTGCTGGGGACGTATCCGGCGTTCGGGTAGGAAGCGCCCTTCGAGGCGGGCCCCGGCTCGCTCTTTCAGTTCTCTCGCACCACTTGAAGCAGGACCTCGTATTCCACGAGACCCATAGAACCTCAGAGGTGAGAGATGAAAAAGGCAATGGTCAAGAAGCTTGTGTTGAACAAAGAGTCCATCCGGCAGCTCAGCCAGGATCAGATCAAGGAAGCGGTCGGCGGCAGAACGATCGACACCAACTGTGCGTTCACGGCCTGCGCTCTCTGCTAGGACCCGGTAACCCCTTACCCGTTCGCTCTCCCTCTTCTCCCGGTGGGGGTCAAGCAGCCCGGCTCGAAACCCCCGCCGGCGCCACCGCCCGCAGGCGCGCCGCCATTTTGTGAAACGTGACGATATACGCCACGTCGAGCAGGAAGGTCACCGCGCAGAGGGTCATCAGAAAACCGTTCTGTGGCACCAGGATGGCGTTGAAGACGCTGAGGATTCCGGTCCCCAGCATCTTGCTCCAGGCCACCAGGTACGAGAAGTCGCGGAGATCGTTCTGCTGGACCAAAAGAACGATGTACAGCGCCGACATCATGACGTTCAGGATGTAGCCCGAAATGCCGCCGTAGGGGGAATCCATCCCCTGCTTGACGAAGAAATAGAGCATCGCCGTCCAGGCGGCGAGCCCGAAGACGGTGGCCGGCGCGAACCAGCGGCGTAGCGTGGCGTTGGAGATCTGCTGCGGTCCGTATTTGAACAGGTTCCAGGTGATGAAGACGTCGAGGAAGAACCAGATCCGGTATCCCCACTGGAACAGCATCCCCATGTCGGTGGTGAAGACGAAACCCCAGACGAACTCCCAGGCGATGTTGGCCACCACCGCGGCGGCGGGGATCTCGACGTAGCGCCGGGTGCGGATCTTCTGGAGCACCCCGACATAGGCCACCACCCAGAAGAAGCAGCCGATGCCGAAGAGCAGGAGCATGGGCTCCGAATACTTGGCCGTATTCAACCAAACAACGCTATCCATGAGCAGGACCCTCCGGACCACGCGCACGCCATCTTGGATTGTGTGAGACGAGCGCAAGGATACGCGGCTTGACCCCGGTTTTCAACCGGCATTACACTCCCCTCCAATCATGCAAACGACCCAATGGTCGGACGACGGATTCCTCGACGGTCTCCGGCGCCAGGGCGATCCCCTGGCGGATCAGGCGGTGGCGCGCCTGATCCAGGACGGCGGCATCGCCCAGGTCAACCGTCTGTTCGGAATCCTGCGCTCCGACGATCAGCCGATCCCCCCCGACGCGCCGGCGGCGTTCCGCGAGTTTCTGGCGCAGACGAACCGGATCCCCGCCGGGGTGGACCTGGAGCGCGTCGAGCGCGGCGAGGCCGTGTTCATGAAGCACGCCTTCACCGCCGCGCTCGCGCTGCTGGGCAAGAGCCTCCCCGAGGGGTACCAGGCCCCCTGCCTGACCGAGATCCTGATGATCTCGCGGGATCTCGCCAAGAGCCCCTACGACCGGCTGCTGGGGGTGCTGCAGATGGTGGTGCGGGTCTGCTCGGTGCACGGCTTCGCCCCCGACGGCGCGGTCGTGATCACGGCCCAGAAGATGCGCCTGCTGCACGCCGGGGTCCGCACCATCGTGCCCGGGAAGCGGCCCGGCTACACGGAGCGTCACAGCGTGCCGGTCAACCACGAGGACATGCTGGCCACGATCGTGGCCTTCTCCTACTTGGTGATCGACGGGCTGCGGCGGCTGGACGTGGGACTGACCGACGAGGAGGCCGAGGACTTCTACTACCTCTGGGCGGTCTTCGCGCGGATGACCGGCATCCATCCGGCGGACGATCCGGACAGCGCCGCCTACGTCCCCGCGAACGTCGCCGAGGCGGCCGAGTTCTACGCCGCCTACTCCCGCCGCCAGTACGTCGCGAGGAATCCCGGCGGGGAGATCCTGACCCGGGACCACGTCGACATGCTGCAGGACCTGATCCCCCGCCTGCTGCGCTGGCTGGGGCTCGGCGCCATGCCGCGGATCTACATGTATGACCTGATGGGCGCGGACGCCTGCGGCAATCTCGGCATCGCGCCGGTGCCCGGACGCGGATTCCTCAAGTGGCTCCTGCTGAAGGTCGTAGGGGTCTGGCAGCGCGGGATCGACCGCCTCCCCGACCGCGGGGTCGAGGCGTTCTCGCGGATCGTCTTCCAGGGGATCATCAACCGGCAGTACGGCGGGCAGGTGCAGTTCCTGATCCCCGACTCGATCGCCAGTCTGCACCGGCTGGACGCCCCGAAGGATCAGGAGAGCTCGTCGAGCAGCGCCCGCGCGGCCTTGAGGCCGGCGGTCTCGAACCCTTCCGTAAAGCCGTCGTAGACGGCGGCGAGGAGATCCCGGGCCTCCCCGCGCCGCCCCTGGCTCTCCCAGAGGCGGGCGAGGTCGGTCGCCGCCCGCAGCTCGTGGGAGCGGGCACGCTGCCGGCGGGAGATCGCCAGGGCTTTCTGATACCACTCCTCCGCGCCTTCTTCTTCAGTCCGCAGGGCGAGGTTCCCGCGCTGGCGGTAGAGCTCGGGCTCCCAGAAGCCCTCGCCGGTGCTCCCAGCGATCGCGAACGCCTTCTCCAGGGCCTCCCGCGCCTCCTCGAAACGGCCGTGGAGGAGGCAGGCGTCGATCCGCAGCAGCAGGTAGAACGCCTGGGAGATCCGCGCGCCGGTGGCCGCGTTGAGGTCGTAGGTCTCGCGCATCGTGGCCACAGCGCGCTCCACCATGTCCGGGCTCGCCGTATCGGCGGCCAGCATGGCCAGGGCCCAGCCCTGCACCATCCTCCCCAGAATCGCCAGGTAGTCCCCCTGCCCCGCCGACGCGGCGATGAGCTCGCGGGTCTCCGCCTCGGCCCGCTCCGGATCGTGGAGGAACTGGCGGAGCCAGGTCGAGTAGAAGAGGGCCATCGAGAGGCTCCAGGGGTGCGAAATTTCCCGCGCCCGTGCCATCGCCCCATCCCGCCAGGCCAGGGCCTGCTCGGGGTAGCCGAGGACCCAGCAGGTCCAGGCGAGGCTGTTCTGGACCATCACCCCCACATCCTGCCCCGTGAACTGGATGGACGCCCCGGAGCCGTGCGCCTGGACCAGCTCCCAGCAGCGCTCGCCATGCTCGCGGGAGGCCGCGAAGTCGCCGCGGTACTGGGAGACCACACTGAGCGCGAAGTGCCCCTGCATCCGTAGCGCGGGATCGTCCTGCGCCTCGCCGAACTGCACCAGCCGGGAGGCGAGGTCGAGCGCACCTTCGAAGGCGCCGCTGACGAAGGCGTGGGACCAGATCCCGTGCAGGACCCAGCCGAACTCCCGGCCGCCGCCCAGCTCGCGGGCCAGCTCCAGCGCCCGGTCGCAGACCCCTTCCACCGCCGGCGAGGCGTACCCCTGGGTGGTATTGAGAGCCGGCGCCAGCGCGGTCAGGATGTCGAGCTCGGCGCGGTCGCGCTCGCGGTCCGCGGGCAGGCCGCGCAGGAGCCGCAGGGCCTCCTCATAGTGGGCGATCGCCTCGACGTGGGCCGAGAGGCGGCTGGCCGCGTGGCCGGCGCGGCCGAGGTGCTCCACCGCCTTGGCGGTCGCTCCCGCCTCCGCGAAGTGGCGCGCCAGCACCGGGGCGATCTCGCCGGCGCGGTCACCGTAGAGATCCTCCAGGATGCCGCCCAGCTCCTCGTGGAGGTAGGAGCGCTCGGCCTCGGCCATCCGGCCGTAGAGGTATTTCTGGAACACGATGTGGGAGAACCGGTAGCGCGACAGCCGCCGGCCGCCGAGCCTCTGGACCCCGACAGCTCTCACCAGCAGGTGCCGGCGCTCCAGCTCGCCGCCGAGGATCTGCACCATCTCCCGCTCGCCGACCCCCTGCAGCCGGGCCAGCGCCTCGGCGGTGAAGTCCTCCCCCTCGATGCTCGCCGCCGCCAGGATGCGGTAGAGGTCCTCCGGCAGGCGACCCAGCCGCTCGGCGACCACGGCCTCGACGCGGGCGGGGAGATCCTCCCAGGCGAAGCTGGCCTTCTGATCCCAGACCCCCTTCGAGTCCCGGGCCAGGATCCCCTTCTCCCGCAGGCCTTCCAGCAGCTCGAGAGTGAACAGCGGATGACCCAGCGTCTGGCGGAAGAGCGCCTCGCGGAACCCGGTGTCGAGGAGGTTCGGCTCGACGGCGAAGAGGGCGTCGAGGAACTGCCAGCCGTCGGCGGCGTTGAGGTCCACCTCGAGATCCGGCAACTCGCGGCGAAGCTCGTTGAGCACCGGCGCCAGCGGGTGGCGCTCCGTCCCCGAGCCGAGGGCGATCTCGGCCGGGCGGTAGGTGCCGACGACGAGGATGCGGCTGCCGCGCAGCCGGCGGCTGAGGTGGAACAGCAGGCTGATCGAGCCGGCGTCGGCCCAGTGCAGGTCCTCCAGCAGGATCAGCAGCGGCCGCTCGCGGGAGAGGCTCTGGAGCAGCCGCGTGGACTGCTCGAAGAGGTCACTCTGCTGCGGCCCGGGCGCATCCCGCCGTTCCAGGAGCGCGCGGAGGCGGGAGAGCCCGGCGGTATCGGCCGCCGCCAGCGAGGTGGCGCGGGAGAGCAGGGCTTGGCCGCGAACGAAGGTGCCGATCAGGTCCGGACCGGCCTCCAGCAGGGCTCGGAAGCATGCCTGGAAGGTCTCCTCGCCGTGCGCGAATGGACCGGCCGCGCCCGTCCAGTCCGGCTCGGCGCCGGTGGTCAGCGCGGAGAGGATTTCGCGGAACGGCAGGTAGGGATCGCCGATGCCGGTCTGGGCGTTGCACTTGCCGCCGACCGGGATCAGCGTCGGGTGGGCCGCGGACGCCCGCCGCGCCAGCTCGGCGACCAGCGCCGTCTTGCCGATCCCCGGCTCGCCGCTGACGAAGACCACCCTCCCCTCGCCGCCGACCGCCGCCCGCATCAGGTCTTCCAGCCAGCCAAGCTCTTTGTCGCGGCCCACGAAGGGCACCGGCCGCCGGACCGACAGCACGAGCTCCGGGATCGTCGGGGGCTCCAGGATCGTGTCGGTGAAATCCAGCGCCGGCAGGCTCGCGAGCGCCTCCACGCCGCTCTGGGGGAGGGGGGAAGAGCGCAGCCGCGTGAGCTCCGCGGCCAGCGCCTCGGCGCCGGCATGGCGTCCGGACGGGGTCTTGGCGAGGCAGCGCCGCACCGCCTCGACCACCGGCGGCGGGGCCGTCGCGGACAGCTCCCGGATGCGGGGGGGCGTGTTGAGGATGGCGTAGATGGTGGCCTGCGGGTGCTCCGGCGGGAATGGCAGCCCGCCGGTGAGCATCTCGTAGAGCACCACGCCCAGCGACCAGAGGTCGGTGCGGTGGTCGACGGCGTCGCCCAGCACCTGCTCCGGCGACATGTAGAAGACGGTCCCCAGGGTGCGCCCTTCCTGGGTCAACTGTTCCGCTCCGAGCAGCTTGGCGATGCCGAAGTCGAGGATCTTCACCGGCCCGCGGTCGGGTACCAGGATGTTGGCGGGCTTGACGTCGCGGTGGACGATCCCCTGCTCGTGCGCCCGCGCCAGCCCCTCGGCCACCTGGGCGGCGATGTCGAGGGCGCGGTCGAGCGGCAGGGGGCCGCGGGCGATCTTCTGCTTCAGCGTCTCCCCGGCGTAGTAGGTCATGGCCATGAACATCCGGCCGTCCGCGGTCTCGTCGATCTCGTGGACGACGCAGATGTTGGGGTGCTCGAAGCTGGAGATCGTCTGCGCCTCCTGCAGGAAGCGCGAGCGCGCCAGGGGGTCGCGCGTCAGCTCGGGGGCGATGAGCTTGATGGCGACGTGCCGGCGCAGCCGCAGATCCTCGGCCTTGTAGACGACACCCATCCCCCCCTGGCCGATCTGCTCGATCACCCGGTATTTGGAGATGGTCTGGCCGATCATCGTCGACTCGGAAGACTGTAGAAGGTCCACCCTCGCCTCGTTCCGCAAAGCTCAATTCCAGGAATGGTCGTATCTTATACGATTTCCGGACGAGCTTCGCCGTCCCCGCGGCTCCGGCCAGCCTTGGCGGACTTCTCGCCGAGGTTTCCGCGGCTCCCTGAAACGTTTTTTCAGGTCTCGCCGGGGTTTTCTGGGCTCTCGCCAACGTTTCACGGCCTTCCCGAAACGTTTCACGGGATTCCGGAAACGTTTCCCGACCTCCCTGAAACGTTTCCGGACCTCCCTGAAACGTTTCCGGACCTCCCTGAAACGTTTCCGGACCTCCCTGAAACGTTTCCGGATCTCCCTGAAACGTTTCCGGACCTCCCCGAAACGTTTCCGGAACCCCCCGAAACGTTTCCGGAACCCCGTGAAACGCTCCCGGAATCTCTAGAAAGGCCCTATGTGGCCGCCCCTACAGGCCCTCGGGGGGCTCCTCGGCCGCGGCCTCTTCCATCAGGTAGGAACGCACCGCCAGGCGGGCCGCCCCGCCGAAATCAAGGAGCTCATCGATCTCCTTGGGCGCGGCACGGCGGGCGGTGGCGGCGAGCAGCCCATTATAGAAACGGCGGAGGTGGAGCACCAGGGGCCAGGGGATGCCGGCAGTGGCGGCCATGCGCTGGAGAACCTCCTCGGAAGGGATCTTCTGACCCGACTCGTATCGGGAGAGGTCGCTCTGCCGCAGCCCGGCGTCGCGGCCGAAGGCGACCTGACTCTTCCGGGCGTACTGGCGCAGGAAGAGCACCAGCAGCCGCGGGGTCTCCGGATGATCCGCCGTCTTTTCCATGTTTGCGCTACCCCCGGTATCGTCAATAGGTTATGTTCTTCGAGTGCACATTTTCCCGAGAGCGGCCCTCGCGGTCATGGAGGCCGTGGCGGAGCCGACCTCCAGCGGAGCCCCCCATGCCGACCCTTCGCAGGCTCGCCGTCCTCCTCGTCCTTGCCACCATTCCCTGGACCGCCTCGGCCGCCAGCGCCCGGTCTGAAAGAAGCTTCAGGCCCGCGAAAGCCGCGCCGGCGAGGGCCCTCCTCGAACACGCCTGGGCTTTTCTTGTCGGAGCGTGGACCAAGGAGGGCTGCGGGATCGATCCAGATGGTCGGTGCGCCCCTGCGCCAGTGAAGGCGAGCCGAACTGATACTGGTTGTGGGATCGATCCGGATGGCCGCTGCGGCCTTTGAACCGTCACCCCCAGCCTCGCCACCCCTTTTCCAGACACGGGGCCGAGCTCCTGGTCTTTTCAATCTCAGCGATGACGCGCCACGCCAGCTCCACCGTGGCGGTCTCCTGCTGTGCCGCGTCGCGGAAGAGAGATAAGGAGGCCAGGGCCTCGCGGGCGATTCCTTGCGCTTGGAAAATAGGGGCCATCTCTCGGGCCAGGGTCTTGACCTCTACGAGCCGCCCTTCCTTTAAATAGACGACAGCAAGGTCCAGAGAAGAGAGAGCGGCATCGTAGTAGAGCCCTCGGGCCGTGAAGTCCCGCCGCACCTGCTCCAGGCCAGCGATGGCCTCCGCTCGTCGTCCCTGGCCGGCCGATATCCTTGCCGCCAGCCAGACCACACGGACAAGGTCGAGCTCGGTGCCCAAGCGCTCAGCCAACTCTCGCACTTCGGGCAGCAGATTTGCGGCCTTTGCATAGCTTTCCGTCGCGCAGAGATCCTTTGCGGTCTCGAATCGAAGTGCGAAAAGAAGCCGAAGATCTCCCGAGGCTTCCACGAATGGGGTCGCCTCTGTCAGAGCCTCCAAGGCACCGTCGAGATCGCCCATCAGCTCGCAGATGTACTCCTTCTTGAGAAGGATTCTCCCGGAGGCCACAGGATCGCCCTCCGCGGCCCGGCCCGCACGATCGAGTAGCTCCAGAGCTTCGTTGAATCGCCGCTCTCCTCGCCGGAGGGAGGCTTCGAGGGAGAGCATGCGCCACTCCGGGAGCAGATCGAACGCGGCGCCGGCCCGCCAGAGATCCCAGGCTCGGACGAACGCCTCATCGGCTCCGGCGAAGTCGTTGGCGACCCGGCGGGCGTTCGCCACGTGAGCCCAGGCATAGCCCTCGAGGTGCCGGCGCCAGTCCTCCCCTCCCTCCTCCACCCGCTGAGCGATGAAGAGGGCCAGATCCGCCAGATCGAGGGCCTCCCGGGGACTGTCCGCTGCCGCCCGCACGCTCGCCTCGCAGACCCGCTCCGCCAGCGCCCAGCTCCGGAGCTCGGGGGAGCCCGCCACCAGCTCGCGCCGCGACAGGCGGGGGTGGGCCTTCAACCGCGCCCAGAGCTTCCCGGCATCGCGCCGCGCCGACTCCGCCTTCAGCCTCCGCTTGCGGGCCAGGAGCTCTTCACGAACTTCATCGGCCGTCGACCAGCCGGCGGCGATCGCGGTGCGATGGATACTCCGCCGCTCCTCGGCGGTGGGCGCCACCGGCGAGGGGACCTCCCGCTCGGCCGGCGCCACCAGGGAGTGGATGAAGAGCAGGGCGTCCACGGCTTCCGGCGAATAGCCGAGGGAGGCCGCCAGGGCATCCAGCGTTTCGCGGCTCAGGGGCCGGTCCCCCGTCTCGTAGCGGGAGAGCTGCCGGTAGGTCGTGTAGCCATGCCGGTCGGCCAGCTCCTGCTGAGCCCAGCCACGCTGCGAGCGGAGATAGATCAACACCAGGGCCTCGGGGGAGAGCTTGTCTCGCGCCACGCTTGTAAAACCTCCGGAATTGAGGCGTCCACCAGAAGTGGTGTCCGCCGGCCTGCTTTCGTGACACCCGAAGCCCGGACACCCGGCCCCGGGTTGCCGCAACCGGGAAAAACCACCTGAGAACAATAGTTTATTCGATTTTGCAGTTGCGTGCCCTGGCGATGGCGCAAGCACCCTATGTTCTCTCTTGTGAGTACACTGGAGAGGAAAACGCGGCCCGATCACCCGGCGGAAGAGGACCTCCACCGCTTCATGCGCGGCGAGACGGCACCGCGGGAGACGCGGGAGATCGTCCGGCATCTCCTGAGGGGTTGCCTCGGCTGCACCGGGATCACCGGCCGCCTGTGGGACCTGGCGGAGCCGGGTCCGCGCCTCGACAGCCGCCCGCCGCGAATCCACGCCGGGGGTCCACAGGGGAGAACGAACATGACCGGACTGGAGATCGCCATCGACCAGATCGGCGACATCGCGCGCGAGGTCGAGAACCTGCAATTCCGGCTGCTGGGCGTTCAGGCCACCTTGCCGGAGTCGACCGCCGAGAGCGTCAGGCTCCTCGACGTGGACCCGATGGATGAGGCCACGGAGATCCACGCGCTCATCGACTGCGTGCAGAGACCGGATCGAACCCGCGCTCCGGGAGTTGCGCAAGCTGGCGGCGAAGAAAAAATGACCCCGGGCGGTTTTGACGTTTTGAGGCCCAACGGGCCGCCCTCCCTCAGCCCAGGGCCTCGCCCTGGGTCGCGGTATCGGGTCGGGGTCGCGGCATAAAAAAGCGCGCCGGAGGGAAACCCGGCGCGCGGTTGCGGGGAGAAAACAGGAACTCAGTCGAAAGCGGCGTAGAGCCGCTTCCCTCCCGTCTGGCGGGCGATACGGGCCTCAGCGGCGAAGGTGTTGGCTCCGCCGTTGACGCACGCGCCCACGCAGCCGTCCGCGTAGCCGACGAGCACGCGCCCTTCCTCGTCGACCGTGATGTCCATGAAATCGAGCAGGTTGCGGGTGGTTCCGCAGGTCGTGCCGCTGGTGCAGATGGTGCCGCGCTGCACCGGGTCGCCGGGGGTGAGGTCGGCCGTCACCCAGCTCGCGCCGCCGTCCGAGGTGTGGGCCACGTAGAGGTGCCAGACGGCCGGGAAGGCGGGATCGTCACCGGTGGCGTTCCCTGCCGCCGGGGTACCCAGGAAGGCGAAGGCGGCGCGGTTGGCGTCGCCCGCGACCACCGCCGGGAAGGCGACGTTCTGGATGCCGAAGGAAGCGCCGACATCGCTCAGGTTCGTCCAGGTCGAGCCCTGGTCGTGCGAGACCGCCACCTTGGCGTGGCCGTCGCCGTTGGACCAGCCGAAGTAGACCGTGCCGTCGGCGCCGATGCCGACCGAGGGGTCGGAGGAGCCGGCGGAGCTCCCCGGCACCGTGTGCACGGTCCAGCTCAGGCCGTTGTTGGTCGACACCGCCACGCCCGCTTGGCCATTGCAGTCCTTGTTAGGGACGTAGGCGGTGCCGTCCGGCGCGACCTTGACATGGCCATGGAGGCCGCTGCACTGGGTCAGGTTGTAGATCGGCACCGCGGGGCCGAAGGTGATGCCGCCGTTGAGGCTGACCGCGCAGTTGGCGAGGGCGATGCTCTGCGAGCAGTAGTAGAACGCGCGGGAGTAGCTCAGCGGGAGGCCGGACAGCAGCCCGCGATGGAAGGCGCCGCCGCCGATGGTCTGGTGGTCCACCCCGGAGGCGATGCCCCCGCCCTGGCTCGGGTTCCAGGTGGCGCCATCGTCGTCGCTGTAGGCCATCAGGCTGAACGACGTCGGCAGGAGCTGGGAGACGAAGGTGCGCCCGGTCTGCGCATCGGTGTACAGGATCGGGTCGAAGGTGATCAGCGACGTCTGCGGGGCGCTGACGTTCTGCCAGGTCGCGGCCGCCGGAGTGGTGGCATCGTTGAAGCTGACCTTCAGCGTCTCCAGGCCGGCGATGTACATCACCGCTCCCGTCCGGTGATCGACGCCGATCGACGGCTCGCCGGCGCTCGCCCCCAAGCCGGCGGGAGGCGCGTAGACCGCATAGGCGGGCGTGGGGTCGACAGCCCATGCCGGGCTCGCCAGAACAGCGCAGGCGGTGGCCGTGGTGACCCCCACGACCCGCTTCCACAGCTTCGGATTCAGAAGATTCATCTCGTCTCCTTATCGACCTTCGGACTTCGAAAAAGTGGAGTGCATCAGTGCCCTCCTTTCGAAAGGTTCCGGAGGCCCGGCTCGGGAGCCGCGCCTCCGGATCGGATGGGATTACTGACCGCAGGGACCGGTGCCGACCAGCGTGTAATTCGCCGCGTCGGTGTGATCGATCGAGGTCGTCTGCGACGACGGCAGGCCGCTCACGTTGACGGCGAAGGTGCGGACCTCGATCGCCGGCAGGTCCTGGCCGACCGCCACGTTGTCCGCCTGGGCGGGCGTGATGGTGAGGGTGATCGTGCCGTCCGCCGAATAGGTGCCGACCGCGTTGCCGAGGTCGGTCGCCTGGTTGACGTTGGGCGGCGAAATCTTGCCGTACTTGTAGGCGACCGTGCCCAGGCCGGTCGCCCGCATGACCACGTAGTTGCGGTCGTAGGTGGCGTCGGGCAGCGGCCGGTTCCACAGGATCATCCAGGCGTTGCCGGGGATGAGGGTCGACAGGCTGGCCACCTTGAGGGTGAAGACGATCTTGCGCGTGGCGCCCGGCGGCTCGGCGATCGAGAGCGACTGGACGTCGAGCGCCGGCACCAGCGAATCGCCGGCCGGATCGGTCGCCAGGCGGACACCCGGAGCGGTGCAGGCCTGGTTCGCCGGCGGCGCCACCACCAGCGTGGCCTCGCCGCACGCCGGGCTCTCGCCCTGCGCGTTCACCGCCTTGACGCTGTAGGACTGGGTCCCCGCCGGCGGCGTCTCATCGTAAGCGTGGACGTCGGCGCCCACACCGAGGAACTGTTCCATGGAGCCCCCCGCGGGGCGGCGAGACAGGCGGTAGCCCTGGATATCCGCGCCGTGGTCGTCCGGCGTCGACCAGGTGACGTGGACGGTGCCGCCGGACTGGGTGGCCTGAACGTAGGGGGCCGCGGGGTAGCTGAGCGGCAGGTCGTAGGTCGCGTAGACCCCCTTGCCGCTGGACTCGCGGGCGATCGTCGCCAGCGCCGTGCCGCTGTTGGTGCCGCCGTTGACGCAGCCGCCGACGCAGCCGTCGGCGTAGCCGACGAGGACCCGGCCCTGGGCGTCGACCGTGGCGTCCATGAAATCGAGGAGGTTGCGGGTGCCGCCGCAGGTGGTGCCGGCGGAGCAGATGGTGCCGCGCTGCACCGGGTCGTTCGGCGTCGCGTCCGTGGTCACCCAGGTCGCCCCGCCGTCATAGGTGTGGGAGACGTAGAGGTGCCAGGTGGCTGGCGCGTTCGGGTCCTCGCCGCCGAGGTCGCCGCCCGTCGGGGTGCCGAGGAAGGCGAAGGCCGCGCGGTCGGGGTCCCCCGCCACCACGACGGGGAAGGCGATGTTCTGGAGGCCGAAGGTCGTGCCCACGTCCTGGATGTCGGTCCAGGTATCACCCTCGTCGTGCGAGACCGCGACATAGGGGTGGCCGTCGCCGTTCATGTAGCCGAAGTAGACGGTGCCGTCGCTGGCGATGCCGAGCGAGGGGTCCCAGCTCGACGACGCGCTGCCGGGCACGGTCTTCACCGTCCAGGTCAGGCCGTTGTCGCGGCTGACCGCGAGCCCCTGGTTGCCGCCGCAGTTCTTGTTGGGGACGTAGGCCGTGCCGTCCGGCGCTACCTTGACGTGGCCGTGGATGCCGACGCACTGGGTGAGGTTGTAGATCGGCACCGCGACGCCGAAGGTGCGGCCGCCGTCGAGGCTGCTGGCGCACTGCGCCAGCCCGATGTCCTGGGAGCAGTAGTAGACGATATGGGGATAGGAGGCCAGCGTCTGCAGGGGGCCGGGAGCGAAGGGACCGCCGCCGAGCGTCTGATGGTCGACGCCGGAGTTGATCCCCGAGCCCTGGCTAGGAAGCCAGGTGGCGCCGCCGTCGTCCGTGTAGGCCATCAGGCTCACCTTGGCCGGCAGGAGCTGCGAGACGAAAGTCCGCCCGAGTGTCTGATCGGTATACAGGATCGGGTCGAAGGTGATCTGCGAGGTCAGGGTGGCGGAGACGTTCTCCCACTTCGCGGTGGCCGGCGAGGAGCAGTCGTTGAAGGAGACCCGGAGCGTCTCCGTGCCCGCGACGTACATCGCCTTCCCGGTCTTGCGGTCGAAGCCGATCGACGGCTCCCCCGCGCCCTGGCCCAGGGGAGCCGGCGCCGGGTAGTTGGCGTAGGCCGGCGCCTTCTCGGTCGAGGCGGGCGGCGGCGGCGCGACCTGCGAAACCTTGGCGGTGCCGCTGTAGCCCGTGAGCGGCGCGTACGGCGAGGCGCTCACCGTATAGGTTCCGCCCGCCGGATTGGTGAGGACCACCTTCTCCGCCTCGCCGGGGCCGTTGCCCGAGCTCCCCGCGAGGCTGCCGTCCGGAGCGTAGACCTCGAGGTCGTAGTCGTCGGCCGCGCCGCCGGCGATCGAGATCTCGACCTTGAAGGAATAGGCAGGTGGAGCGATGGTCAGCTTGTAATTGTCACACTGCGAGCTGTTGGCACTGCCACAAGTGTTGGACGCCGTGGGGGTCTTCGGTCCCCCGGTCCAGGCTGACTGGGTGGCCGTCCCGGAAACGGTTCCGGCTGACGGATTTGCCGCTCTGAGGGGTGCGCACGGAAGCGCCGCGATCGCGGCCACCAATGCGATCCGGAACGCTCTCTCGCGAAGATTACGGGGCATGATGAACTCCTCTCTGCTGGGTGACTGGATAAACCGCAAAAGGAGCATCAGCTCCTGGACAATGTAAATTGCATAGCCCGTGCCAGTAGCGCCACTATTACTCTGTTTGCATCTGGGGCTCTGCTACAGTTCGTCCCATTCCGGGAGGTCTTTCCATGACTCGAAGCGTGCGTAACCTGCTGATTTTGCTGCTCTGCCTGTTCCCCTTCACCACCTCGGCCCAGGCCCCGCCCGGCGATCCGGACGAGGACGAGATCCCCAAGGCGGCGGGGCCGCGGGGCACGCTCTCCCACCAGGAGAGGGAGGAGATCGAGGCGCTGCGCACCCGCGCCGAGGCTTCCGGCTTCGAGGCGACCTCCAACTACGAGGAGACGCTCGGCTTCCTGCGCAAGCTGCAGGCCCACTTTCCCGAGATGTACCTCGGCTTCTACGGCTCCTCGGGCGAGGGTCGGGCGCTGCCGTTCGTCGTCGTCTCGCGGGAGAAGGCGTTCACCGGCCGCAAGGCGCAGCGGTTGAGCAAGCCGATCGTGCTGATCCAGAACGGCATCCACGCCGGCGAGATCGAGGGGAAGGACGCCTCGCTAATGCTGCTGCGCGATCTCGCGCTGGGGCGGCACGCGGAAGTCCTGGAAGCGGTCACCCTGGTCGTGCTGCCGATCTACAACGTCGACGGCCACGAGCGGATCTCGCCGTTCAACCGCCCGAACCAGAACGGTCCGAAGCAGGGGATGGGGTTCCGCACCACCACCAACGGGCTCGATCTCAACCGGGACTACCTGAAGATCTCCTCCGAGGAGGCGCGCTCGCTGATCGCCCTGGTCAATGACTGGCGCCCCCACCTCCACGTCGACGACCACGTCACCGACGGCATCGACATGGACTGGGTGCTGACCTGGTCCTGGGCCGAGGCGCCGCAGGCCCCGGCGCCGGTCGACGCCTGGCTGCGCGCCCACATGCCGGCCGTGCTCGCGGCTACGGGTAAGGCCGGGCACAAGGTGGGCCCCTACGTCGACCTGGTCGACCGCAACGACCCCGCCAAGGGGTTCAGCTCCTGGGTGGGCCAGCCCCGCTACTCCACCGGCTACTTCCCGCTGCGCAACCGGCCGTCGATCCTGGTCGAGACGCACTCCTACAAGCCGTACCGGCAGCGGGTGATGGCTACCCACGATTTCCTGCTGTCGCTGCTCGACGAGGTGGCCCGCGATCCGGCGGCGCTGACCCGCGCCGTGGCCGACGCCGAGGCAGCCGAGGTGGCCCTGGGGAAACCGGACGCCCCGCCCTCGGACGTGGTGGTCAACTTCGAGCAGAGCGACCGGCCGGACCGCATCCGCCTCCCCGTCTACGCCGGGGAGACGAAGACCTCGGTGGTCAGTGGCCAGCCCCTCCTCCTCTTCCGCCGCGGCGAGCTCAACGCCATGGAGGTCCCCTGGTTCCACGGCTCGAAGGCGGTGCGGACAGTCCCGCGGCCGCGCGGCTACCTGGTGCTCCCCGGCTGGCCGCAGATCGAGCAGCGACTGCGCGGCCAGGGGCTGCGCGTCGCCAGGCTGAGCAAGCCGGCGGAGATCGAGGTGGAGACGATGCGGGCCGCCGAGCCGCAGCCCGCGCCGGGCTCCTATCAGGGGTTGACGCGGGTGACCGCCAAGGTCGAGCGCGCGGCGGAACGGCGCCGGATCCCCGCCGGAGCTCTCTGGATACCGGCGGACCAGCCGGACTTCGAGCTGGCGGTCCAGCTCCTGGAGCCCGAGGCCGTGGACTCGCTGCTCTCCTGGGGACTGCTGTCGTCGATCTTCGAGGGGAAGGAGTATATTGATTCGCGGGTGCTCGAGGGGCTCGCGGCCGAGATGCTGAAAGACCCCAGGACCGCCGCCGAGTGGCGGACCGCCCTCCAGGACGAGAAGTTCGCCGCCGACACCAACGCCCGCTATCAATGGTGGTTCCGCCGCACCCCCTACTGGGACGCGATGGTTGGACTCCTCCCCTACTTCCGGGTGATGAAGGCGCCGGCGCTCGACACCCGCCCGTGGCGATGATTGACAGAAGAAGGGCATGGCACGGGATGTGCTCGCTTATAGTGAAAGACAACTCTCTTTATGGAAGAGAGAGGTCTTTTTTCTTCAAGCGAGGGCGGTGAATTTGTCTGGATGAGAAGCCGAGCCCGGAAAGCCGGATCGATGAGAGGCTACTAAAATGTCAGATTCCCCCAGCCCCGGCCAGCGCGACTGGCTCCGCGTGGCCCTGGACAAGATAGAGGACGCCGTCGTCACCACGGACGCACAAGGCCGGGTGACCTTCCTGAATCCCGCCGCCGAACGGCTGACCGGCATGGACGCCGGGACCGCGCGGGGGCGCCCGTTCGCGGAGGTGCTGCCGCTGCTCGATGCCGGCAGCCGCCAGCCGGCCGCGATCGTCCTCGACCATCAGGCGACCGCGGTCCACCGGACCCTCTTCGCCGGCGCCAAGGCGAGCGAGCGGCGGCTCGACGTCACCGTCACTCCTTGCCACGAGGACGACGCGGGGTGCACCGGGTCGGTGCTGGTGGCCCACGACGTGACCGGCGCCGAGCAGGCCCTGCGCGACAGCGAGGAGCGCTACCGCGTCTTCGTCGAGCAGAGCTCGGAGGGGATCTGGCGCCTCGAGATGGAAGAGCCCACCCCGATCGACCTCCCCGAGGACGAGCAGGTCGACCGCTTCTACCGCTACGCGGTGCTCGCCGAGTGCAACGTCGTGCTGGCGCAGATGTACGGCCTGCGCGACGAGCGGGAGATCGTCGGCCGCCGGCTGGGGCAGTTCCTCCCCGCCACCGACCCGCACAACCTCAAATACCTGCGCAACTTCGTCCAGTCGGGCTACCGCCTGACCGGCGCCGAGTCGCACGAGGTAGACGCCGAGGGAAAACCCAAGATCTTCCTCAACAACCTGGTCGGCGTGGTGGAGGACGGCAAGCTCGTCCGCGCCTGGGGGACGCAGCTCGACATCACCGAGCAGAAGCGGCTGGAGGAGGAGCTGCGCCGGCGCGCCGAGGAGCTGATCGGCGCCGACCGCCGCAAGGACCAGTTCCTGGCCTTGCTCGCCCACGAGCTGCGCAACCCGCTCGCCCCGATCCGCAACGCCGTCGAGCTGATGCGGCAGGTGGAGACCCTCGATCCCAGCTTCCAGCCCTCGCGCGAGATGGTCGAGCGCCAGGTCAAGCACTTGGCCCGGCTGGTGGACGACCTGCTCGACGTCTCGCGGATCACCCAGGGGAGCATCCGCCTGCGCAAGGAGGTGCTGGACCTCGGCACCATCGTCCAGCGCGCCGTCGAGGGCACCCGCCCGGTCATCGAGAGCCGCGCCCACACGCTCTCCGTCCAGCTCCCGACCGAGCCGGTGCGGCTGGAGGCCGACGCGACCCGGCTCGAGCAGGTGATCTCGAACCTCCTCAACAATGCCGCCAAGTACACCATGCCGGGCGGCCATGTCTGGGTGACGGCGTCCCGCGAGGGGGGGGAGGCGGTGGTGCGCGTGCGCGACTCGGGGATCGGCGTGCCACCCGACGTGCTCGAGCGAGTCTTCGAGCCCTTCGTGCAGTCGGACGGCTCGCTCGCCCGCACCGACGGCGGCCTGGGCGTTGGGCTCACCCTGGTGCGCAGCCTGGTCGAGATGCACGGCGGCCGGGTGGAGGCCACCAGCCCCGGCCTCGGCCAGGGGAGCGAGTTCGTGTTGCGTCTCCCCGCCCCGCTGAGCTCCGAAGCCGCCCTCCCGGCGGAGCCTGCCCCGGCGATGGCTGCCCGGGGCTTGAGGGTGCTGGTGGTGGAGGACAACATCGACGCCGCCGAGAGCCTGGCGACCCTGCTCCGCCTCTGGAACCACGACGTCAACGTGGTGCACGACGGCCGCCTGGCTCTCGAGGCGGCGCGGGAGCAGCAGCCCGAGGTAGTGCTCCTCGACATCGGCCTTCCCGGGCTCGACGGCTACCAGGTGGCCCGCCGCCTGCGCGACGAGATCGGCCTCGACCATGCCCTGCTGGTGGCGATGACCGGCTACGGCCAGCCCGAGGACCGCCGCCGCTCCCAGGAGGCCGGCATCCAGTACCACTTCGTCAAGCCGGTGGAGCCGCTGGTGCTGCGCAATCTCCTGGCCGGCGCCGCGATGCCGGCGGGTTGGGAGACCGGGCGGCCGTTCTGAAAAACAACACGGACCTGCACGGACGCACAAGGACGAACAGAGGCTCGGGCTTCTTCGTTCCTGTCCTTGTACGTCCGTGCAGGTCCGTGTAAGTCCGTGTTACCCCTCCGTGTAAGTCCGCGTTGCTCCTCCTCGCGCCGCCCCCCCAAACCGGGTAAACTCCTGGTGTCGCAACTGACAACCAGATCACCATGAGCCCACCCGTGGAGAGCAGTCTCCTGAGGTTGGCGATCGCCAAGGGCCTGCTCCGCTGGGAGGACCTCGACGCGATCGCCGAGCACCTGCCGGCCGAGAGCAGGAGCGGTGGCGTGTCCCGTCTCCACGGCCGCTGGGTGCGGGCGCTCGTCGAGGCGGGACTGCTGACCTCTGAGGACGTCGAGCGCCTGAGCGCCGAGATCCAGGGGGACCGGGACGACCGCACCCCGGATCTCGCCGGCAAGGCGCGGCCCTGGCCCGTGCCCCCCGCCGGCACCCCCACCCAGCCCTCCCCCTTCCCCCCCGAGCTCCGCTTCCTGGCGGACTGGCCGCGCTACCGCGTCGAGCGCCACCTGGGCTCCGGCGGCATGGGGTCGGTCTACAAGGCGTTCGATCCCACCCTCGACCGCTGGGTGGCGCTCAAGTTCCTCCACCGCAACGACGCCACGCAGACCGAGCGCTTCCTGCGCGAGGCGCGCGCCCAGGCGCGGGTCTCCCACCCCAACGTCTGCCAGATCCACGAGGTGGGCGAGGCCGAGGGGCGGCCCTACATCTCCATGCAGTACATCGACGGCCGCAGCCTGGGCGAGCTGTGCGACGAGCTGTCGCTCGCCGACAAGGTCCAGCTCGTGCGCGACACCGCCCGCGCCGTCCATGCCGCCCACCGCACCGGGCTCGTCCACCGCGATCTCAAGCCGGGCAACATCCTGCTCGCCCGCGACGAGGGGGGCGAGGTCCACCCCTACGTCGTCGACTTCGGCCTCGCCATGGCCCAGGACGAGGTCTCCCTCTCCCGCACCGGCATGGTCAGCGGCACCCCGGGCTACATCTCGCCCGAGGCGGCGCAGGGGCAGGCGCTCGACCGGCGGACGGACGTCTACAGCCTCGGCGTCGTCCTCTACGAGCTGCTCGCCGGCAAGCCTCCGTTCACCGGCGCCAACCTCGCCCGCATCCTGGTCCAGCTCGTCCAGGAGGAGCCGAAACCCCTGCGGCAGGTGGTGCCGGCGACCCCCGAGGACCTCGAAACCATCGTCGGCAAGTGCCTGGAGAAGGACCCCGCCCGGCGCTACGAATCGGCCCGCGACCTCGCCGAGGACCTCGACCGCTTCCTCGACGGCGAGCCGATCCGCGCCCGCCCGGCGGGCTGGACCTACCGGGCGGGCAAGCGGCTGCGGAAGAACCGGGCGCTGGCCGCCGTCTCGGTCGCCGCCGTCCTCGCTCTGGTGCTGCTGGGAACCTTGAGCCTGCGCGCCCAGTGGCAGGCGCGCGAGCGGGCCCAGCTTGCCCAGAAGTTCGGCCAGCGGATCGGCTCCTTCAAGACCAGCATGGAGTACGTGGCCGGCCAGCCGCTCCACGACATCACTCCCTACAAGCGGGAGCTGCGGGCGGAGATGGACTCGATCCGTGCCGAGATGAGGAAGATCGGCCCGCTCGCCGCCGGGCCGGGCAATTTCGCCCTCGGCCAGGGGTACATGGTCCTCCATCAGTACGACGAGGCGCGGGAGCACCTGGAGCGCGCCTGGAAAGCGGGAGAGCGCGGCACCGACACGGCGGAGGCGCTGGGCCTGGCCTACGGCCGAGCCTACGAGCGGGCCCTGTCCAACGCCGACCGCGCCCCCGTCACCGAGGGGCCGACCCGCCGCGAGGAGGCCGAGCGCACCTATCGCCGGCCCGCCGTCGAATACCTGCGCAAGGGGCTCGCCGGCTCGCCCGGACTCGCCGGACTGATCGCCCTCTACGAGGGGCGCTACGCCGACGCCCTGGAAACCGCCCGCCGGTCGCCCGGCTCCTTCCCGGCGACCCATCTGGAAGCCAAGATCTACCGGGCCAAGGCGGCGGAAGCCAGCCGGGCGGGGCACTACGAGGAGGCGATCCGGCTCTCGGACCGCGCCGGCGAGATCTACGGCCGGCTGGCCGCGTCCCGCCCCAGCGACCCCGATCTCTACGCGGAGGACTGCAGCCGCCGCGGCTACCGGCTGCAAGCGGCCATGGCGCTGGCCGACGTGCCGGAGACCCAGGTCCAGGAGGACCTCGCCGCCTGCGGCCGGGCGCTGCAAGTCGACCCCGGGCTGGCGGAGGGGCTGGTGCTGGAGGCCGACCTCCTCTGGCGCCTGGGGGAGCAGAAATTCAAGCGTGGGACCGATCCCCTGCCCGAGCTTTCGGCCAGCACCCTTCTCGCGGAGCGCGCCATCGCGCTCGATCCCCGCGACGTCGAGGCCCACAACCACCTCGCCATCTCCCACCGCCTGCTGGCGCAGTGGAAGAAGGACCACGGCATGGACCCGCGGGCGGACATCCGGCAGGGGATCGAGGCCGCCCGCCGGGCCGTCGAGATCCAGCCCGAGATGCCGTCCTCCCACGCCAACCTCGGCACCGCCTACCTGGTGCTGGCGCAGGACCAGCAGCGCCGGGGAGCCGATCCCCGGCAGGCCACCTCCCGGGCGATCGCGAGCTATCAGGAGGCCGAGGAGCTCAACCCGGAGTCCTTGCCGGCCTTCATCGGCCTGGGCAACTCCTGGAACATCATCTCCGAGGTCGAGATCGCTCAAGGAGCCGACCCCAGCGCCTCGATCGGCAAGGCGGCCGCGGCCCTGGAGAAGGCCGCGGCGCTCAACCCGCGCTCGGCGCCGATCCACAACAACCTGGGCAATGCCCACCTGACCCTGGGCGAGTACCTGCTGGCCCGGGGGGAAGACCCGCGCGGCGCGCTCGACCGCGCGGCGATCAGCTACCGCCGCGCCGCCGAGCTCAAGCCGGACTACTATCTGGCGCGCTACAACCTCGGGTACACCTGGCGCAGCCTGGCCGAGGGGCTGCTCGGCCAGGGGGAGGACCCGCTGCCCGCCCTCGCCCAGGGCGGCGCCGCGCTGGACGAGGCGCTGCGCCTCAACCCCACCGACGCCGACGTCTTTCTGGAGCGGGCGCGGGTGAAGCGCCTCGCCGCCCGCTGGCGGATGCGGCAGCGGCAGGACCCCGAGCCCGATCTGCGCGCCGCCGCCGCCGAGCTCGCCCGCGCCGAGGCGCTCAATCCCCAGCAGCCGGATGTCTTCTTTACCCAGGGCCTGATCGCCCGCGACCGCGCCGAGACAGCGCGCGACGGCCGGGCCCCGGCGGCGATCCGTGAAGGACTGGAGCGCGCCGGCAAGGCGCTCGCCATCAACGCCGGCGAGGCGCGCTACCTCGCCCTGCGCGGCAGTCTCGAGTCGATGGGCGCCCGGCTGGAGACCGATCCCAAGCGCCGCGAGCAGGCGGCGCGCCAGGCCGTGGCCTCGCTGGAGGCGGCCCTCAAGGCCAACCCCCTGCTCCAGCGCGAGTACGGGTCGGCGCTCGCCGAGGCCAGGCTCGACGCCGGGCTCAAGACTCCAACCCCGGCTCAGCTCTGACGGCGCCGTCCTCTCCGAGGGCCGCCATCCGCGCCACCAGCTCCCGCCGTCGGCGGCGTCGCTTGAAGCGCAGGCGCGACACGAAAAGGATGGCCGCGAAGAGGACCACGGTCGCCGCGAGGACCGCCTGATCCTCGTAGGGCTTCCCCTTCACCAGCAGGCTGACGAGGCCGTACAGGGGGATCAGCAGGGTCAGCCCCGCCGCATAGCCGAAGGTCTGAATCGCCTGGAGAGTGTCCAGACGCTCCAGCTCGTTGAGCTCCAGCTCGTGCCGTTTGCGGTAGGCGTGCAGGTAGAACAGGGTGAACACGCCGAAGATCGCCGAAAAACCCAGGCTGTAGATCGCCAGCATCGCGGGGAAGTTCTCCGGCCGGATGATCCGCTCGACGGTGCCGTCGTGCAGGCGGACGGTCCGCTGCCCCCAGAGCAACCAGTCCACCAGCGCGCTGAGGAGGAATTTGAGCGGGAAGACGAAGAACAGGACGACGAAGAGCAGCGCCCCGTTCAGCACGACCGTAACCCCGTCCTCCAGCCCGTAGCGGCGGAAGAAGACGAACTGCCGGTACCAGAGCATGTAGAGGACGGCGAAGGTCAGGCCGAACGAGACGAACCCTCGCATCGTCTCCAGCAGCTCCCCGGAGGTCTTCGGCACCTCCAGGGCCACGATCAGCAGGGTGACCGCGAAGCCGAAGATGGCGTCGCTCAACCCCTCCAGGCGGGAGATCTCGCGGCTGCGCCAGCGGAACTCGTGGGGTTTCCAGGCGTGATGTTGGACCAGCTTTTCACGGAGCATGGGAGGCCCTCCCGTGTTGCAGGACGTGGATCTTCTCGAGATCGGCAAGGTACTCGGCAACCTCGGCAAGCGGCAGCGGGCCGTAGATGGCGGCGAGCGCGTCGCGGATCTCGCTCACCGTGCGCCGGCCGTCGACCAGGTTCAGGGCCTCGTAGGCGTACTCGGCGCCGCCCCCCCAGAGGCCGGTCCGCTTCAGCAGGGCGGGGGGAGAGCCCTCGAAGTGATCCTCGAAATAATCGTACCCAAAGCCGCCCATCGCCCCCTTGGGCGCGGCGGTGCGCCGATAGACCGGACCCGTTGCCGCTGCTTTCGCCGCTGCTGTTTTCGTAGGGGTGGGGCTTGTCCCCACCCGGGCGGGGGCAAGCCCCGCCCCTACGTTCAAGTCCGTGAAGCTCTTCAGATTCGCCAGGAACGCCGCCGCGCTCTGCCGCACCGCCGGCGGCACCGGCGCGAAGCGGCCGATCGACTCCACCACCACGGCCTCCTGGGCGAGATGGAAGCGCAGCAGGTTGTCCGCTTCCGCCCCCTCCCCCGCCGCTCGCAGCCGGTCGGCGCGGGCGAGCGCCTCGGCCGTGCGCTCGAGACCGCCGCGGCGCACCACCTCCCAGAGCGCCGGCACCTGGGCGCTGTCGAGCCCGGACAGGTACCAGGCGCTCGCCGCGCCGAGGAAGGCGGCGCGCAGCAGCTTGGTCGAATCGATGTTGCCGACGCCGTCCGCGTGGGTATGGATGTAGCGGTCCGGCCAGTCGTTGAGATAGATCGCCGGCACCCGCCACGACCCCTCGCTCCAGACCTGGTGATCGCTCCCCTCGGTGAAGTCGACGAGCTCGGCCTGGAGGGCGCGCTTGCTCCCCTCGGGGTCCACCAGCGGATAGGGCGCCTGGCCGGTGGCCGCCAGGGCGTAGGACTGCTCGTTGACGAAGCGGCCGAACGCGCCGCCGACGTCGTTGACGAAGGTCGGCAGGCTTTTCGGCGAGCGGGTGACGTGGAAGACCGCCTTGGTGATCTCGGCGTCGCCGCCCACCATGTCCATGTGGATCACGGCGAGGGCCCGGGCCGCGATGTCCGGCCGGGCGTTGAGGAGCGTGGTCGTGCCCTCGATCTCCGGCGGCCAAACGAAGCGGATCGTCCGCCGCGGGGCGGGAAGCTTCCCCTCGCGGACCAGCTTCGCCAGCGTGCGCCCCACCTCCAGGATCGAGGCGCAGCCGCTGGCGTTGTCGTTCGCTCCGGGCCGCTGATGATCGAGGTGGCAGGAGAGCACCACCTCATGCTCGCGGTCGGCCCCGGGGATCACCGCGGTCGCGATGCTGTAGGCGCCGGGGTGCTGGCCCGCCTTGACGCTCGCCCGCAGCCGCACCGGCTGGCCGGCGGCCAGCCGCTCCTGCCAGGCGCGCGCCTGCTTCAGCGAGACCATGAAGGCGAAGGTCTTCGGCGCCGGGAAGGTGTCGAGATGCCCCCAGCGGACCAGGGTCTCGTCCTCCTTCCACCAGCCGGTCACCTGGTTCTGGGCGTAGGAGACGATGCCGGCAGCGCCGAAGCGGTCCACGGCCAGCTTGTAGGCGGCGCCCGGCTGGGAGGAGGTGAGCACGAGCTTGCCGCGCACGTCCTTCCCCCGATAGTCAGCCTCCGCGGTGCCGGCGCCGGCATCCACCAGTTCGGCCGCCGCCTCGCCGCTGGCGCTGTCCTGGGCGAGCACGATGGGGCGCGCCTCCCAGGAGGCGATCCGTTCGCCGTCCACCCAGGCGCTCCCCTCCTGGCGCTGCTCCCAGAGCTCGGCGAAATCCACGTCCCACGCCGGCCGCGAGCGCTGGGTACCGTAAAAGATCGTGCCGTCGGCCGGCAGCTCGAGGATCTCCACCTCCGAGAGGCCGTACTCCTTCGCGCGGTCCCGCACCCGCTCCGCCGCCGCCCGGAACCCGCGCGAGCCGCGCATGCGGTGAAATAGCGTGAGGTCCTGAAGGTTGCGCTTCGCCGCCGTGCCGGAGACCTCGGCGGCGATCGCCCGCACCACGGGCTCGGGCAGCAGGGGGGGCGGCTCGGTGGCAAGAGCGGCGACGGGAAAGACCCCAAAACCCAACGCTATCAGGCCGCCTGCGATCGAAGACGCAAGATTCATGATCTGCCTCCCCCCGGGAAAACTCCATTCAAGTACGGGGATCGTATCGCGACTCGCCGATGGTACGCGCCTTGCTCCGCTTCGAGCGCCATGTCTGACCATCCCGAATCCCGTACCGACCGTTATCGTGCCGTCATCCTCGACATGGACGGCACCCTGATCGATAGCAACGCTGCGCACGTCAAGGCCTGGATCGAAGTCCTGCGCGAGTTCGGCCATGAGGTCTCCGAGCCGGACATCTGGCCCTGCATAGGCATGGGCGGGGACAACCTGCTTCCCGCCGTCGTGAAGATCTCCAAGGAGAGCGAGGAGGGGAAGAAGATCAGCGAGCGGCACGGCGAGATCTTCAAGTCCAAGTACCTGCCAAACCTGAAGCCCTTCCCCGAGGTCCGCCCCCTGCTCGAACGGATGAAGCAGGACGGCCTGAGGCTCGTCATCGCCACCTCCTCCCCCGAGGACGAGGTCTCAAAGGCGATCGAGATCGTCGACATCAAGGACCTCCTGGAGGACGCGACCTCGGCGAGCGATGCCGGGAAATCGAAGCCCGACCCGGACGTCGTCCAGGCCGCCCTCGACCGCCTGAAGATGTCCGCCGGCGAGGTCGTGATGCTGGGGGATACGCCCTACGACATCCAGGCCGCCGGCAAGGTGGGGATCCGCGTCATCGCCTTCCGCTGCGGCGGCTTCAAGGACGAGGATCTGAAAGACGCGCTGGCGATCTACGACGATGCCGCCGACCTCCTGGCCGGCTACGACGAGTCGCCGCTCGGCTGAGGCTTCTTCGGCGTTCCCTTCAGGATCGCCTGGACGCGCCCGACCTCCCCCGTCTGCAGGCGCACCTTGATGCCGCGCGTGTGCTGCGGGGAGCTGGTGAGGATGTCGCGCACGATCCCCCGGGTCCGCTTGCCGGTGCGCTGATCGGCCTTCTGGACGATCTCCACCTCCAGGCCGGGATGGATGTCCTTGCGCAGCTCTCCAGGCATGGCGTGCGACTCAGCCGTTCGCCTTCAGCTCGCCGACGATCATCTGGATCTGCTGATCGGGCTCCGACATCAGCGGGATGCTCCCCGCGCCCTGGTGGCCGCCGCCGCCGTAACGGGCCGCCAGCTCGCCGACGTTGGTCTTGCAGGTGCGCCGGAAGATGCTGTGGCCGAGCAGCAGCATCGGAAAGGCGCGGTTCGGCCCCCAGTGGATGCGCACCGAGACATTGATCTCGGGATAGAGGGCGTAGATCAGGAAGCGGTTGCCGATCGGGGTGTGGTCGAGCTCGCGGAAGTCGGTGACGACGACGTTCCCCTCGACCCGGCTGTGGCGGCGCAGCTCCTGGCAGAAGTGCTCGGACTCGCTCTCCAGCATCTCGCAGCGCTTCCGCACCGCCGGATCGTCGAGGATCGCGGAGATCGGCGTGCCGGTGCGCAGCAGCTCCATCAGGTGCAGGAAGTAGCGCTCGAAGGTGCCGAGGCCGCTGCGGCCGTCGATGGTGAAGCCGAGCTTGATGTAGCTCTGGGGATCGAGCACGTCGGCGGGAGCCAGGTTCGCGGAGTCGAGGCGGTCGGTCTCCCGCACCAGCTCGGCGAACCGCGGCAGGGCCTCCTCGCCGCCGTAATACTCGTAGACCAGCCGCGCCGCCGAGGGAGCCTGGGCGAAGGCGCCCCGGAAAGCCTCCGCGGGGACGTTGCTCGCCGCGGTGTGCAGATGGTGGTCGAACCACATGGCGCAGCCGGGGTGATACGGCAGGTTGGCGATGATGTCGTCCGGCCGGATGTCCGCCCGCCCATCGCTGATGTCCTGGGGGTGAATGAGGGAGACGCTGTCGATCTGCTCGTTGAGAGAGAGCAGCACGGCGCACGTCAGACCATCGAGGTCGCCACGAGTTACAAGTCGCATAATTGGTGCGCGGAGTTTAACAGAAACCCCCGCGGATGGAACCTGTGAACGTCCTCGCTACAGCAGCCGGGAACTACAGAAGCCGGAGTTGCTCGGGCTTTCGCGAAGTCAGGACCGGCTCGTCCGGGCGGTCGAGAAGCGCCTCCGCGAGATCGGCCAGGAAAGGGGAGGGGCGGGTCTCGGCCGCCTCGCCGCGCGAGGTCCGCCTGCGGCTGTGGAAGAGGAAGAGCCGCGAGCAGGCGCGGGTGATCCCGACAAAGAAGAGCCGCCGCTCCTCGGCGGCGTCCGCCGCCCCCCAGGCGCCTGAGGAAAAGGCGAACGGCAGCAGGCCGTCCTCGCAGCCGACCAGGAAGACCACCGGAAACTCCAGCCCTTTCGAGGCGTGCAGAGTGAGCAGCGACACCCCTTCCGCCCGCGGGTCCCAGGCGTCGACCTCGCCGCCGAGAGCGATCTCGGCCAGGAAAGCCTCGCAGTCCACCCCGGCGCGGATGGCGAGCGGCCGGAGCAGGTCGCCCGCGGCGAGGAGGGCCGAGGGGCCGGGAGCGCCGCCCCCGGCGGTGAGCGCCGCGACGGTCTGGTCGAGGAGCGCCTCGACCCGGCTCCCCTCCCCCCCTCGAGCCCGCAGCGCGGGAATCAGCGCCTTCACTCCCGGCTGCTCCGCCAGCGGACGGTGAGAGCGCTTCTGGAACGGGATGCCCGCCCGTCCGAGCGCCTCCACCAGCGGCGGCGTCTGGGCCTCGGTACGGTAGAGGATGGCCACGTCGCGAAACGAGAGATCCCGAGCGTCTCCGGCGGGCATCTCCCTCGAAGCGACCCTCCCGCTGTCGAAGGAGAAGTACGAGGTGCCCCCGAGGAGCCGCTCCAGGGTATGGACCACCAGCTCCGCCTCCGCCCGTTCGCTCGCCGCGCGCTGGACCACGATTCGCTCGGCCGCTCCGCCTCGAACGGCCACCAGCCGCCGCTCCGGCACCAGGCTCCCCGGACGGATCGCCTGGCAGGCCGCCTCGACCAGGGTTCGCGTCGAACGGTAGTTGCGGGTGAGGTGGACGACGCGGGCGCCGGGATGATCCTCGCGGAAGCGCAGAAAGAAGCCGACGTCCGCCCCGCGGAAGCCGTAGATCGACTGGTCGGGATCGCCGATCGCGCAGAGGTTTGCTCCCGGCGGCGCCAGGATCTGGATCAAGGCGTACTGGAGAGCGTCAATATCCTGATACTCGTCGATCGAGATCCAGCGGAAGCGCTCCCGGTACCCCTCCGCGAGGTCCGGCCGCGCCCGCAGCAACGCCAGAGGCTTGAGGAGAAGGTCGTCGAAATCGAGCAGGTTCCGGGCCTCCAGAGCCGCCTCATAGGTGGCGATCCGCCCGGCAAGCTCCGGAGAGACCTCCTTCTCTCCCCGCCCGCAGCGGACCTTCCCCATCTCCTCCAGAAGCCGCTCCGCCCGTGTGGACGTGAGAGCGAAGAGGTCGCGGACGATCTCCGCCCGCTCCATCGGGGTGGCCATCCGGAAGCCGGGAGCGAGACCGGCCGCTTCCGCCTGCTCCCCCAGAATCATCAGCCCCAGGCCGTGGAAGGTCGCGACGAGAGGCCGTTCCGAGCCAGCGGGCAGCAGCGCGGCTAGCCGCTCCTCCAACTCGGCCGCGGCGCGGCGGCTGAAGGTGACGGCGAGGCACCGCTCCGGAGCCACTCCGAGCTCGGCGATCAGATACGCGAGGCGGTGGGTCAAAGTGCGCGTCTTTCCCGTTCCCGGTCCAGCGACGATGAGGAGCGGGCCGTCGACGATTTCCGCGGCGGCGCGCTGCTCGGGGTCGAGGCAGGAAAGCCAGAATGCTTCCTCAATGGCCGGTGCGACGTTGGGAATAGACGTAGGGGCGGGGCTTGTCTCCGCCCGGGCGGGGGCGGGCTTTTCTGCGGCCGGCCGACTGGGTGACGGGGACAGGGCGGGGACAAGCCCCGCCCCTACGTTCATTCTGGCGCCTTGCGGCACGGGTTCTTGCGGCGCGAACAGCGGCGCCACCACCGCCCGCCCGCGGATCTCGTCCGGCGCGAACAGGCGGATCACCCCGTACTCGCCGTCGTACCCAGCGTCCCGGTGGACCTTGCCGGCCCGCAGCCGGGAGAGCGCCTCGCGCAGCAGCCCGCCGCCGGCGCGCTCCACATCCTCCAGCGGCAGGCGCTCCAGGATGTCGATCTCCGGGCCCAACCGGCCGACGAGATGCGAGGCGGCGGCCTCCACAGCCTTGGACTTGGGGCCGACGTCCAGGAGCTCCGAGAGGATCTCCGGTAACTGCACCAGGCAGCGGAACGGCGTCGCCCGCTCCGGCGCCGCGTCCTCAGGGCGGTCGGCAAGCTCCTCGACGCGGTGCATCACGCCCACCGTCAGCGGCTTGCCGCAGGCCGGGCAGCGCCCCTCCAGGCGCCGGGTCTCCGGAGGCTCCAGCCGCACGCCGCAGGCGCGGTGGCCGTCCAGGTGGTACTTCCCCTCTTCGGGAAAGAACTCGACCGTGCCGCCGTACCCCTCCCCCGTCTCCAGGGCCCGCCGCATCGCGAAGTAGTCGAGCTCGGTCGAGAACGCGCACGCCTCGCGCCCGAGCATCGGGGGCGAGTGGGCGTCCGAGTTGCTGACCAGGGTGAAGCGGTCGAGCTGTGAAACCCGCCAGTTCATCGGCGGGTCCGAGGAGAGCCCGGTCTCGACCGCGAAGATGTGGGAGGCGAGATCGCCGTAGCACTCGTCGATCGAGTCGAAGCCGGACTTCGAGCCGAGCGCGGCGAACCATGGGGTCCAGATGTGCGCCGGGATGAGATAGGCGTCCGGCCCGCTCGCCAGGGTGATCTCCAGCAGGTGCCGCGAGTCGAGCCCCAGGATCGGCCGCCCGTCCGAGGCGATGTTGCCGATAGTGGCGAGCTTCTCCCGGAACCGCCCCGCCGTCTCCAGGTTCGCGGCGTAGATCAGGTGGTGGACCTTCCGCGTCCGGTCCCCCTTCTTGTAGATGGTCGAGATCTCGACCTCCAGCAGGAAGCGGGTCGGCCCATGGCAGGAGGCGGGAAGGCGGCGCTCGATCTCCCGCTCGATCTCGGGACGCAGGCGGAACAGCCCCGGCTCGGCGGGGACGAGCTTGGAGCGGATCTCCTCGAACCAGGCGGGATGGGTGAAGTCGCCGGTTCCGACGACGGTGATCCCCTTGCGCCGCGCCCACAGCGCGAGGTGCTCGAGATCCGCGTCCCGGCTGGTCGCCCGGGAGTATTTCGAATGAACGTGGAGGTCGGCGTAGAAGGACACGGCGTGACGGAAAGACGGTACGCCGAGACAGTACACCGTCCAGTGAGTTCTGTCTATCCGTGTCTTGTTCCGCCAGGAGGGCACGCCCTCCGCCCGGCATTGATGCCCGGGCGGGGGCTCGGAGGTAAACTCCCGCCGTGCCCGTCGCCCGCCAGACCCCGCAGGAGAAGATCTACGCCGTCATCCGGCGCATCCCCCACGGCCGGGTGGCGACCTATGGCCAGGTGGCGGCGCTCGCCGGGCTGCCCCGGCGCGCGCGGCTGGTCGGCCAGGCCCTGCGCTCGACCCCTGACGGGGTGGAGGTTCCCTGGCAGCGGGTGATCAACGCGCAGGGCACGGTCAGCCCTCGTGGCGGCCTCGGCTGGGAAGAGGGGTACCAGCGTCACCTGCTGGAAGAGGAAGGGGTCGTCTTCAGCAAGAGCGGACGGATCGACCTCGACCGCTTCGGCTGGGACCCGGAGAAACGGCCCCCGCGGCCCAAAAAACTTCCGCGGTGACCTATGAGGCGGAGCGCGCTATCTGGAATAGCGCTCCGCCGTAGCCCTCTACCGGCTGTTGAAGGTGTCGCAGCTCTCGATCTTGCCGGAGTCGAACCCGGCCTTGAACCAGCGCGAGCGCTCCGCGGCGGAGCCGTGCGTCCAGGACTCCGGATTCACCCGGCCGGTGGTCTGCTTCTGGATACGGTCGTCGCCCACGGAAGCGGCGGCGTTGAGCGCCTCGTCGACGTCCCCCGCCTCCAGGATGTTGCGCTGCTGGGTGGAATGCCCCCAGACGCCCGCCAGGCAGTCGGCCTGCAGCTCGAGCCGCACCGACAGCGCCTTGGCCTGGTCCGGGTCCTGCTGCTGAGCCTTCTCGACCTTGCCGCTGATGCCCAACTGGTTCTGCACGTGATGGCCGAGCTCGTGGGCGATGACGTAGGCCTCGGCGAAGTCGCCGGAGGCTCCGAACCGGTCGCGCAGCTCCTTATAGAAGCCGAGGTCGATGTAGACCTTCTGGTCGGCCGGGCAGTAGAACGGCCCCATCTCGGTCTGCGCGAAGCCGCAGCCGGAGCGTACCCCCTCGCGGAAGAGCACCAGCTTGGCGTGCTGGTAGGTCTGCCCCTCCTGACTGAACACCTGGGTCCAGGTGTTCTGGACGTCGTCGAGGACGAAGGAGACGAACTGAACCTCCTTCTCCTCCTCGGGCGACGAGCTCACCGGCGCGTTCTGGGTCGCTGGCGCGCCGGCCGGCGCGCCGCCGCCGCCGAGCATGGCGAAGAAGTTCTTGTGGAAGATGACGCTCAGCAGGAGCAGCACGATGAAACCGCCGATTCCCATCCTCGGCAGGCCGCCACCCAAGCCGCCAAAACCACCGCCGCCGGAACTACCTCTCTGGTCTTCAAGATCTCCACTACGGCCACCTGGTGTCCAGCGCATAAGGAACCTCCCGCCTGAGGCGAAGGATTGTAATCGTGGAGCGGGACCGGTCGTCCCGACCTGGATCTTACCTGTCTGCGAATCCCGTGCCGAACGCTAAGACCCCTGTCCCCCCTCGATCTGCTGGATCAGCATCTCGACGTTCTTGCGGCTGGTCTCGTCGGTTCCGCGAGCGCGTCCATGAGGCCGGAGGGGGCAATTATCAGAGCCTCATCAACCAGGCCTTGCGGGATTTCATCCAGAACCGGCGGGAGCCTCTCGAAGAGACGTTGCGGCGAGTCTTGAGGGAGGAGTTGCACACCGACCGTGAGCCCAGAAAGACGGCGGCAAAGTCCTGAACAGGGGCGTTACGCCCCCAGCGGCGAGATCCTCCCCACCATCCGGCAGCGGGCCCGGACCGCGCCGCCGGCGATCCCGACGCCGAGAATGCGGACCGGCTCGACCTGCACCTCGCCATGGAGGCCTGGCGGAAAGAGCCCCTGGATCGCACGCGCCGTCTCCCGCTCTGCCGGCGCGAGGAGCGGCGCGAGATCGAGGTGCGCCGCCTTCTGGAGCCCTTTCAGCAGCTCGGCGCGGTGGAGGCGGTCCGCCAGCCGCAGGAAGAAGCCCCCCGACGCGAGGTCGTACTGGAGATCCGCCAGACGTAGCACGCTGGTTCCGGGATCGAGCACCGGACGGCCGCGGAGCACCATCCGGCCGTCGCGCCCCTCGGTCCGGAAGTCCAGTGCCAGGACCAGCCGGTCCTCTTCGACCCCGAGGCCGGCGCCGGTGATCTCCATCTCCCGGCCGCGGCCGATCCGGAAACGCATCCCCCGGAGCGCCCGGTCCGTCCACCGCGACAACTCCTCGGGCGAGGCCGCGAACGGCGCCTCCAGCTCGAAGCCGCCGGCCCTTTCCGCGTCGATCCGGAGCGGCGGCAGGAGCGTGACCGGCGGCGACGCCATGCCCGCTCCCAGAGCCGTTCCCAAGACTACCGAGAGCTGGCCCGAGATCCCGATCCCGGTATGGAGAGAGCCGTCCTTCTGGGTGATCCGGGCGAGGGCGATCCCGAGCGGCTGGAACCGGATCCAGAGGTTCTCCCCCGCGACGGCCCGGCGAGCGACGTGGAGCGACCGCCAGGCTTCCTCCGCCTTCCGCCGCAGGGAGAGGTCGGCCAGCAGGCGGCCGGCCGCCTTTTGCAGCTCCTGGTTGAGGATCGGGTTGAGCCGCTCTTCGAGAAGGCCGCGGACGCCCACGGAGAAGCCGCCCGGCAGCTCGAGATCGGCCCGGTCGAGCTCGATCTGCGCCGCCGGCCGGGGATCGGGGCGCCAGTCCGGGGTGATCGCGGGCGAGGCCGTCCCCCGCACCCGGCCACCGAGCGCGACGGTTTCCTGAACGGGCAGCCCGCCGATCCGGCCGCCGACCGTGAGGCGCCCCCGCACTGGAAAAGAGAAGGTGAGCCACTCGCCGGAGAACCCGACCTCCACGTCCCCCCGCTCGAGGGTATAGCGATAGAAATCGTCATGGAGCGCGCCGGAGATCTCCTGCTTCCGCTCGTCGCTCATCCGCGGCGGAATGGACGCCTCGACGACCCGCCGCACCTGGGAGAGCGGGACGGTCACGGGGAAGAAGAAGGAAGCTTTTCCCGATTCCGACGACAGGATGGCGGAAGTGGGAACAGACGCCGGCGGAGGTTGCACCCGCGTGTCCGAGCATCCGGCAAGGAGTGCGAGAAGGAAGAATCCGCGGGCTCGCCGATCCCTCACCGCTTCCGGCCCACGAGCAGCATGAAGTCGCTCGGCAGCAGGCCCGCGTCGATCATCTGGTCCTCGACGGCCAGGATGCCGCGCAGGGCGCGCGCGGATTCCTCGGTTTCCGGCCAGAAGTTGTGGACGATGCCGTTGTAGAGGAGGTGCTGGAGCGTGCCGCCCAGGGCGCGGACTAAGACGACGTCGAAGTAGCGCTCGAAGAGGGGGACGATCTCCGCCGAGCGGATCGATTCGAATGGCGAGACGGCCACCACCTCCGCCACCGTTGGCCGCCCCTCGGAATGCTTGACGGCGTCCCAACGGAAGCGCCGGAGCTCCTCGGGCAGGAAACGAAGCAGCGCGGCGGTCAGCCCCATCTGCAGGTCGGTCCACTGGAATTGCGTGGGGCCGGTGAACTCCTCGAGGATGAAGAGGCCCCGCGGCGTCAGGGCGCTCGCCACCTGCTCCATCACGTGCTCCAGCTCGAGGAAGTGATGGAAGCTGTGGGCGGAGAAGATGAGGTCGTAGCGGCCGGGCTCGAGGTCGATCGTGTTGACGTCCACCGCCCGGAAGCCGCCGGGGGCGCCAACCTCTCGCCGCAGCCGCTCCCCTTCCGCCACCCGCGCCTCGCTGATGTCGATCCCCTCCAGGCACGCGCTGGCGCCGGCATCCCAAAGGGCCAGGCTGCGCGAGGCCGCGCCGCAGCCGAGGTCGAGGCTGCGGGCGGCGGGTCCGCCGAGATGGCGGCAGGCCCAGCGCATCCAGTCGAGGCCGTCGATCAGGCCCCGCTGATGGTAGTGGGCCACGATCTCCGGATGGTCGAGCCAGGCGTTCATCTCCCCCCGGGCCTCCACCTGGAGGTGCTCTCCCCATTTGCGGCTCTCGGCCGCCGCCCGCGCCCGGTACTCGTCGGTTTTGAAATAGTCCAGCAGCCGCCTCACGCCCCACCCACCTTGGACATCACCGGGGCGACCCCCGCGCGCAGGACGTGCGGCTTCCAGCGCTCCCCCCACTTCTTCTCATAGTGAGCCTGGTTGCGGCTCCAGAGGGCCTCGTACTCCTGGCGCGCGAGGCTCTGGAACGACCCCTGGCCGACGTGATGGACGTAGGCGTCCTCGGCGCAGGCGACCCGCCACCCGGCCCGCCGCACGCGCAGCGAGTAGTCGTCGTCCTCGAACATGCCAATGCCGAAGGCCTCGTCCAGCGGGCCGACGGCCTGGAAGACCTCCCGCCGGAGGGCGACGCAATACATCGCCGCCACGCGGAGATCGAAGAGCTGGCCGGAGTGATGGCGGGCCCGCGCGGCGGCGAAGCGGGGCAGGCCGTCGAGGTCCTCGTAACCGGGCTCCACCCGGGCCTCGTTGCCGCAGAAGTTGGTGGTGGCGCAGACCAGCCCCAGCCCGGGATCGCGCTGGAGAGGGCGGACCAGGCGACCGATCATCCCCGGCGGCACCACCGTGTCGTTGTTGAGCAGCAGCACGATCTCCCCGCGCGCCTCGGCGAGGCCGGCGTTGTTGGCCGCCGGAAAGCCGAGGTTGCGATCCTGGAGAAAGACGCGTACCCGAGGATCGGCGGCGGCGAGGGAGCGCAGGTGCTCGGGCGTGCCGTCCGCCGAGCCGTTGTCCACCACCAGCACCTCGAGACGGGGCCAGGTCTCCCCTTCCAGCAGGGATTCGAGGCAGCGACGGGTGAGCGGCAGCCCGCCGAAGGTCACCACGATCACGGAGACCAGCGGGAAGGTCTCCTCTACCGCGGCGTCGATCGTGCGGTAGCGCTCCCGCCAGTCGTTCTCCGCCGCCATCCGGCGCCGGAGCTCCCGGCGGGGGTCGTCCGCCGGCTCGGCGAGCGCGTCTTCGAGAGCGGCCAGGAAGGCGTCGTGCCCCTCGGCCAGGTAGCAGAGGTCCGCGTACGGCAGCAGCTCGTCCAGCCGCGGGGCGACGACCGGCTTCCCCGCCGAGAGGTACTCGTAGAACTTGACCGGGTTGGTCGCCTGGGTGATGTCGTTGACGAGGAACGGGATGACGCAGGCGTCGAAGTGCCAGAGCAGCCGCGGCATCTCCTCGTAGGGGCGAGCCCCGAGGAGGCGGACGTTGGGCAGCCGCTCGAGCGCGGCAAGGTCGACGTCGAAGGCACCGCCGGCGAGCACTAAGGTGGCCCGCGGGAAGTGCCGCGCGATCTTGCAGATCAGCTCGACGTCCACCCAGGAGGCGAGGGCGCCGTAGTAGCCGATCACCGGATGGCGCACCTCCCCCAGCAGGTCGTTCTCGCCGTAGTAGCGCCGGTAGTGCTCGACGTCGACGCCGTTCAGCGCCAGGATGAGCCGGCGGGCCTGGGGTTCCAGCTTCTCGTGAAGGCGCCGGGCGGTCGCGAGCGTCAGGTCCGCTTCCCGGACCAGCCCTTCCTCCAGCCCGAGGACCGCCGCGCCGAAGCCGGGAAAATTCGTCCATTCATCCATGCAGTCGTAGACCACCCGCCAGCCGAAACGCTCGCGGAGGCGGCCGGCTAGCGGCGCCCAGAAGGGGATCTGCACCAGCGCGATCACGTCGCCGAGGGCGAGGGACTCCAGGAGATCGGCGATCGTTTCCTCCAGGGCGGCGAGGTCCGTCTCCTCCAGGCGCCCGCCATAGATGTCGAGCCGCCGGCGGGAGCGCAGGCAGAGCTCGACGACGTTCTCCGCCTTCCAGGCCGCGCTCCAGGCCGCCCCCCCCATGGGGAGGAACCGGCTGGTCGAGAGATAGAACACCCGGTGCCCGTGGCGGCCGAGCTGAGTGGCGATCTGCTGCGGGCGCTGAAAGCGGAAGTCCCAGTCGATGATCGAGAAGACGACGACGTCGTAGCGGCCGGCGGGAACCCTCGGAAAGCCGGGGGGAAGGGTGGCCTCCTCCTCCCCCGCCGGGAACAGGCCGTCCGCGGAGGATGACGCCGGAGTCGCCGTCTTGCGCTGAAGCCCCAGCCGGCGGCGGAGCCCCCAGTAGAGGTTGGCCACGCGCCAGAGGCGGGAGGTCTGGAGCCGCGAGAGCTCCCGGCGGGCCGTGGTGGCGTCCCAGCGCCAGCTCTCGAGCTCCCTTTCGAGCTGGCGGATGCGCTCGTCGCGCGCCGCGAGCTCCCGCTCGAGCTCCCGATGGACGATCGCCAGCTCCTCCGTACTCATCCTTCTACCTTTTTCACTTTTGTCGCTTGAGAATGGGGGCTCAAGATACGTCAGTTCCCTGGGAGCGTCAAACCGCCCAATCCGGTAGACTGCGCGGATGCTCACGGTCGTCTCAAATCCCGCAATGCCCTGGGACCGCCAGGCTCCCGAGCGCGAGGGTCTCCCCTCCGCCTGGGCCCTGCTCCCCGAGGATCTCGCCACCCAGGGCTGCCCCGGCCGCCCGGAGCACGTGTTCGGGCGGCTCCAGCGCGCCCGCACCTGGCGGCAAGACAGCCTGTGCCTCTCGCGGGAGATCCGCGCCTGGCTCGCGGCCAACACCGACCTCTCCCTGCCCACGATCCTCGAACGCCACCCGTCCACCGACGGCTCCACCAAGCTGGTGCTCGGGCTCTCCGACGGCCACCGCGTCGAGGCCGTCCACATGCCCCGCGGCGACGGCGACCGGCGGGTCACCTACTGCATCTCGAGCCAGGTGGGGTGCGCCATGGGCTGCACCTTCTGCGCCACCGGCGCCATGGGGATCGTGCGCAACCTCACCGCCGGCGAGATCGTCGGGCAGGTCCTCGTCCTCATGCGCGACCTCGGGCCGCTGCTCGGCGAGTCGGTCTTCCTAGTTTTCATGGGGATGGGCGAGCCGCTCCACAATCTCGCTCACGTTCACCGCGCGATCACCGTCCTCTGCAACCGGGAGGGGGCCATCCTGTCGCCGGGGCGCATCACGGTGAGCACCTCCGGGCTGGTCTCCGGCATCGAGCGGCTGGCGCGCATGACCCCGCGGCCACAGCTCGCCATCTCGCTCAACGCCACCACCGACGCCGCCCGCTCCGCCACCATGCCGGTCAACCGCGCCTGGAACCTTGCGCGGCTGCGCCAGGCGCTCGACGCCTGGGTGCTCAAGCCTCACGAGCGCCTGCTCTTCGAGTACGTCCTCCTCGCCGGAGTCAACGATACGGTAGAGGACGCGGACCGCCTGGCCGACTGGCTGGGGGACCTGCGCCACGGCCACAACGTCAACCTCATCCCGATGAACGAGCACGCCAAGTCCACCTTCCGCGAGCCCGCCGAGGAGCGGGTTCAGGACTTCGTCACGCGCCTGCGCGGGTACGGCTGCTTCGTCACCGTGAGAAAGAGCCGCGGCCGCGACGTGCAGGCGGCCTGCGGTCAATTGGTGCGGCCGCGGATGGAGATGGCGGCGGGAGCCTGAGGATTACGGCTGGTACGGATACCGCCAGATACGCTGGATCTTCCCCTCTTCGACCTGATAGATCACCAACTGGGCCTGCGTCCGCTCGCCGCCGTCCTTGCCCTTCCAGCGGTCGCGCTCCCACGCGCTGACGAAGGGAGCGTGGACGATCGACTGCTCGATCGTCTTGCGCATCGTCGGGTAGACCGAAAGATATTTCGCCATCCAGTCGCGCAGCGCCGTCTGGCCGGCGGCGTCGGGCACGATCCGGTCGCCGGCGACGCTCAGCCACTGCACCTCCGGAGCGGCCTGGGCGATCATGGCCCCCGGATCATGACGGTTGAACCCCTCGACGAAACGCTGTACCACGGCGAGCGGGTCCATTGGCGAGGGCGGCGAGGGCGCCGTCTGGGCGCGGGCGCTGGTTGCGGCGAAACAAAGGAGAAGGGCGAGAGGGACGGCGAGGCGGATGGGCATGGCCCCAAGACTACCGCAGAACGGTCGCCCGGCCAGGTGTGAGCCTGGCCGGGCGCCTTTGAAGCGGTGATTACAGCGAGTTCAGGAATGTACCAATCTGGTTCTGCTGCGTGACACTCAGGTTGAGGTAATTCTGAATGACGGGCTCAGCCTCGTTGGTGTGGCGCTGGATGGCGTTGGTACGCGTGGTGTTGAACAGGTCGTGCATGAACCGCGCGCGGGTGCGCAGGCCCCAGAGCGGCGGAGTCCGCATCTTGAACTGCGACACCGCGCCGCCGTTCTGAATGATGCCGTCGCCCGTGCCGACGTCGTGCAGCATGAAATCGCTGTACGGGTGGATGATCTTGTCGCCCAGAGCGGCCGGGACGGTGAACTTGTTACCGTTGATCACGGTGCCCGCCGGAGCGGTCGTGATCGTCGCCGTGTGGCAACTGGCGCAGCCGATGCTCGTGAACAGGTTGGCGCCGGCCACCGCGTCGGCCGTGGCCGCGAGCGCCGTGTCCCGAGGCGGCACCTTGGTGGAGCGCATGAAGCGGGCGAAGGCCTCGACGTCGGGGCCGAAGGGGGCCGTCCCGGTCGCCGCCTCTTCCGGATCGGGGACGGTGTCGAACGCCGCGACGGAGGCGCCCATCGAGGTGTTCTCCGTGGGCTGCAGCGGGCTGGTGATCCCCATCTCGTTCAGATAGGCGTCCGCCGCGAAGGAGAGCAGGCTCGCCTGCTGGTTCTTCCAGCCGAAGCGTGCGATGCGCGTGGTCCCGGGCGCCTCCAGGACCGGCACCCGGATGATGGTGCCTTTCCGGCCGGACGGCTGCGCCGTCTGGATGCTGGTGAAGGTGGCGTCGGCGATCGCCTCGACGAAGCCGTCGCCCAGGATGTTGAGCGAGGAACGGGTGTCCACCAGGTTCTGGGTGGTCGACAGCCGCTCCTGGATCGCGGCGTTGATCGCGCGGTCGTTGATCAGCGATCCCCCCGGAGGGTTCGTGAAGGCGCCGCTGAAGGGATCGAGCGCGCCGGCCCGCAGCTCGGTGATCTGGCTGGTAGCGCCGCTGACCGGGTTCTGGTGGCACTCGGCGCAGGCCTGGGCGTTGTAAACGGGGCCCAGGCCGTCGGCGATGTCCTCGCGCCCGTCGAAGGTCGCGAGGTCGATGTTGAACTGCGTCTGGGTCAGGAAGCCGTTGGTCAGGTTGTCGAACCCGGCCGGGGCTTCCGTGGCCGTGATCGCGTAAACCACCGGGGCCGACATCACCAGGACCAGCAACACGAGACCATCAGGACTGGCCAACCTCCGCACCCACCTCTTCGCTTTGTTCATCTCCAACTCTCCTTCCAAGCGGATCAAGTCCACAGACACGCCGGATTCGATCGAATCCGCCGATTTCGGAGCGAGAGAACAGGCACCGGGTCTTCGGGCTGCAAGATGAATAAAGGTATTGACCCTTAATAATCAGGGTGCGGAGAGTCGGTAAAAGCGAGCCACCGATTTGACGGATTCTGAAATTCGGCCGGCTTCGACCTGTTATACCTTTGCCGTGATCGGGATAGCGATGGAGAGGAGGACCCATGGCCAGCCTTGAGGGAGCGAAAGTCGTCGTCGCCGGCGGAGCGGGCGGGGTGGGAGAGGGGATCGTCCGGGCTCTGTTGAAGCATGGGGCGCGCGTGCTGGTGCCTTCCCGCAGCGAGGAGAAACTGCGTGGCCTGCAGGCGTACTGCCAGGACGTCCCCACCGGCGAGCTGCTGCCGCTGGTCGGCGATCTCGGCGACGAGGAGTCCGCGCGGACCCTGCAGAGCAAGATCTACGAGCAGTTCCGCGAGCTCGACCTGGCGGTGGCCTCCCTCGGCGGCTGGTGGCAGGGGAAGCCGCTGACCAGCGTCGACATGGCGACCTGGGAACGCATCCTGCGCGAGAACCTCACCGCCCACTTCCTGGCGGTCAAGATGCTCGTCCCCCTGCTCCACCCGAAGACCGGCAGCTACGTCCACGTCAACGGCTTCGGCGCCGAGCAGCCCTTCCCCATGGCCGGCCCGGTGGCGATGGCCGCCGCGGCGCAGAAATCGATGGCGTTGACCCTGGCCGAGGAGCTGAGCCCGACCGGCATCCGCGTTTACGAGCTGATCCTGGGCCCCATCCAGACGCGGCGGCGCCAGGGCCAGGGGCAGAAGGACTGGTATACGCCGGAGGAGGTGGGAGAGGAGATCGCCGGGCTCGTCACCCAGCGGAACGGCGAGATCGTCCACCGCCTGCTGAGCAAGCGGGACGCCTGGCAGGTGAACTGACGGCGAGGGCTCCCCTGGATCTCCGGAAGCCCCCGCCCAGGGCTCACAACCTTCGAATGAGCCGCAGGAGGAGAAGCAGGACGATCGATCCGATAAAGGCGACGAAGATCGTGCCTGCCAGCCCTGGGAAGGGTGTGTGCCACCCCATCTTGGAGAAGATCCAGCCACCCAGGAAAGCGCCGACGATACCGACGACGATGTCGCCGAGGAGCCCGTACCCCCCTCCGACGACGAAGGAGGCCAGCACTCCGGCCACCAGTCCGACAATGAGCCAGGTCAGGATAGTCATCCCCGCACTCCTCCCATGACGAGGGCCGGCAGGCCGGCCCGGGGTTCACTTGTACGACGAACTGTCGGTCACGGTAGCACGCGGCGTGCCAGAGGCAGGGTGCCCGCTGGGGCGGCATGCCCTCCGAATCCTCACCCTCGGTCCTCTCCACGAAGTGGAGAGGGAGGGCTTGGCTGAATCGTTCGGGCCTGTAGGGTGCGCTGTGCGCACCTTTGAAGTCGTTTATGGTGCGCACAGCGCACCCTACGGCCTCCACCATTATGGTAAGGCTCCCCCCTCTCCACCTCGTGGAGAGGGGGCCAGGGGGTGAGGTTTCGAAGGGTACGCCGCCCCGGCAACCTCTGTCATTTCAACCCGATCGCCGCTCCCCCCGCCTTCTTCAGCCGCGCGTTGAGCGCCGCCAGATCCTTCGTCTTCAACGTCTCCCAGGCCGCCAGGGTGGCGTCGAGCGGCGGCTGGATCTTCTCGAAGCCCGCCACCACATCCGGCGACGGCGCGGCGTCGGCGCCGTCCACGGCCGTGGCGAGCTTGTTCAGACCATCGCCCATGGCGCGCAGGGTGGTGAGCGACTTCGGGGACAGCCACCAGGCCGAGCCGCCCGAGATCTCCTCGGCGCGATTCCGTAACGCGTCGATCGCCTTCGCCACCTCCGGGCTCGCCCCCTTGCGCCGTTCGGCGAGCGCCTTGAGCAGCGCGCCGTTCTCTCGCGCCACGGTGGCCAGCCGCCCCTGCGCGCCCTCGATCCGGCGGGCCAGCTCGAACTGGCGGGCGTAGGCCTCGGGCGGCAGCGGCACCCGCGGATCGGGGACCACCGTCAGCGGCTGGGTGAGGCGCGCCCCGTCGACGTCGAGCACGATGGTGTAGCGGCCGGGCGGCGCCCACACGCCGTCCGCCCAGACGTCGTCGCCGGCGGGGTCCGGATACCGTAGCGGCCAGACGAAGCGGTGCAGGCCGGGCGCCGCCGAGAGCGTCGAGGGGGGCTGCACCCAGTACGGGGCGATGTTGAGCTTGGCGAGATCAGTCTTCGGCGCCGCGTCCGCGCTGCCGTAGCGCCGCACCAGCCCCCCCTTTTCGTCATGGATCTCCAGCGTCACCTTCCGGGCGCCGGTCTTCAGGACGTAGTCGATGAAGGCCCCCGGAGCCGGATTCGCCGCCGCCGCTTCGTCCCGCGGCATCGGCGTGCCAGTGAAGCCGGCCGGGCGCATCCGGATCGCCGCCGCCGGCGCGAACAGCCAGATCGCCGCGCTCTCGGCCCTGGCGTCGAGCTGCCGCAACGGCGTCACGTCGTCCAGCACCCAGAAGGCGCGGCCGTGGGTGGCGATCACCAGATCGTTGCCGTGCACCTCGATGTCGCGCACCGAGGTCACCGGCAGGTTCGACTGCAGCGGCTGCCAGTGGTCGCCGTCGTCGAACGAGACATAGATCCCCTTCTCCGTACCGGCGTAGAGCAGCCCCTTGCGCACCGGGTCCTCGCGCACGGCGTTGACGAAGCTGCCGTCCGGAATGCCGGCCGCGACGAGTTGCCACTGCCGGCCGCCGTCGTGGGTGCGGTAGATGTACGGCTTGAAATCGTCGAGCCGGTGGCGGTCGACGGCCGCGTAGGCGGTCTCGGCGTCGAAGTGCGAGGCGTCGATGATCCCGACCTTGGACCAAGGGATCAGCGCGGGCGGCGTGACGTTGCTCCAGTGCGCCCCCTCGTCCCGCGTGCGCCAGATCAGGCCGTCGTCGGTGCCCACCCAGAGGTCGCGATCGGCCATCCGCGAGGGGGCGATCGCGTAGATCACGCCGAAGCGGCTCCCCTCCCCCGGCCGGTTCGCCGCCGTGGCCGGATCGAGATTCGGCGGCACGCCAGGCTCCTCCCGCGTAAGGTCCGGGCTGATCACCGTCCAGTGCTCCCCTCCGTCCTCGGTGCGGAACAGGCGCTGGTGCGAGAAGTAGAGCACCCGCGGATGGCGCGGCGAGAAGACCAGCGGCAGCGTCCAGACGTCGCGGTAGAGGTCCGGGTAGCCCAGCGTGGGGGCGACCGATCGCGTCTGGCCGGTGCGCAAGTCGAGCCGGTCCACCCGGCCGCCGAAGATCACGTCCGGGTCCTTGGGGTCGGGAGCGATGTTGTCGCTCTCGCCGCCGGCGGTCGTCTCGCGGAACTGGGTGATGTTGATGCCGTCGTAGGTGTTGGTGCGGCTGGGCACGCCGGCGGCGCCGGAGTCCTGCTGCGAGCCGTAGACCCAGTAGGGAAAACGGGTGTCGGTGGTCACGTGGTAGAACTGGCCGGTCGGCTGGTTGTACCAGGAGCTCCAGGTCTCGCCGCCGTCGACCGACACCACCGACCCCTGGTCGACGCCGAGGATGCGCCGCTCCGGATTCCGCGGATCGATCCAGAGCTCGTGGTAGTCGTCGCCGCCCGGCGCCCCCTTGACCGGCACGAAGGTCTTGCCGCCGTCCGCCGAGCGGTAGAGGGCGGTGTTGCAGGCGTAGACCACGTCGGGGTTTTTGGGCTCCACCGCGATGCCGCCGAAGTACCAGCCGCGCCCCCAGATCCGGCTGTCGCCGCTCGCGTGCGTCCAGGTGGCGCCGGCGTCGTCCGAGCGGTAGAGGCCCCCCTCCCCCACCGCGTCCACCATCGCGTAGACCCGCCGCGGCTGGCTCGGCGCCACGGCGAGGCCAATGCGCCCCGGCTTCGCGGGCAGGCCGGGAACCGGGGACCAGTGATCGCCCCCGTCGGTCGACTTGTAGAGGCCGCTGCCCGGACCGTTCGACGGCGGATAGATGTTCCAGGGGGTGCGCCGCGTCGCCCAGAGGGCGGCGTAGATCACCTCGGGGTTCCCCGGCTCGAAGGCGAGATCGATGGCGCCGGTGTGGGCATCCTTGAACAGCACCTTCTGCCAGCTCCTGCCGCCGTCGCGGGAGCGGAACACCCCGCGCTCGGCGTTCGGGCCGTAGGGGTGGCCCAGGGCCGCCACGTAGACGACGTCCGGGTTGCGCGGATCGACCAATACGCGCCCGATCTGCTGCGAGTCGGCCAGCCCGCTGTGCGCCCAGGTCTTGCCGCCGTCGGTGGACTTGTACATGCCGTCCCCCTGGGCGATGTCCGAGCGCATGTCCGCCTCGCCCGAGCCGACGTAGATCACCCGCGGGTTCGACGGCGCCACGGCCAGCGCGCCGATCGAGCCGATCGGCTGCGAGTCGAAGATCGGCTGCCAGGTGCGGCCGGCGTCCTGGGTCTCCCAGACGCCGCCGTTGACGCTGCCGAAATAGAAGTGCGCCGGCTCGCCGGGAACCCCGCTCACCGCGAGGACCCGCCCGCCGCGGAACGGGCCGATCAGGCGCCAGCGCAGATCCTGGAGCAGCGCCGGCTCGACGGCGAAGGCGGCCGAGGCGGCCAACAGAAGAAGGGCGGGCAACAGACGGCGTAGACGCATGGACTGTCTCCGTACAGGAAGGGCTCGACCCGGTTGACGGGCACCGCTGGCATCATAGCCTTCCTGGAGGAGACGCGGTCGCCCTACTTTCCCTGGTCCATCTCCGTCAGCTCCCGGCGCTCCTGGTCCAGGCTGTTCATGGCGTCGATCTTCTCCTGATCGGTGCCCTCCATGTTGCGGACCTCCTCCGCGTGGCGGTCGATCTCGGCCGCCTTCTCCTCCATCTTGCGGGTCTTCTCGGCCTGCTCCGAAGAGCTGGTGCCGGAGGCGGCGGGCGAGCTGCCGTGCATGTCGCACCCCCAGGCCAGCGGCAGCAGCAGCGCGAGGAGGGACAGGAGCAGCCATGAGGACAAATGGCACGGACGGCGCACAAGGCTCCCTTGCATGGAGACCTCCCAGGTTGGACCTTCGTTTGAAACGCTGGGAGGCAGTCTAGCATGCCCCCCCTTTACTCCACCTGGACGGTCGGGCTAGATTCCCCCCATGGGACGCATCTTCGAAACCAGAAAACACACGATGTTCGCCCGCTGGGACCGGATGGCGAAGCAGTTCGCCCGGATCGGCAAGGAGATCACCATCGCCGTCAAGGCGGGTGGCCCCGATCCCATCGGCAACCCCCTCCTGCGGCGAGTCGTCCAGAACGCGCGCGCCGTCAACATGCCGAAGGACAAGGTCGAATCGGCGATCAAGCGCGCGGCCGGCAAAGAGGCGGAGAACTACGAGGAGATCCTCTACGAGGGGTACGCTCCGCACGGCATCGCCGTCGTGGTCGAGACCGCGACCAACAACCCGACGCGGACCGTCTCCAACCTGCGCACCCATTTCAACAAGGGGGGCGGCAGCCTGGGGAATACCGGGTCCGTCAGCTACCTGTTCAAGCGCGTCGGCGTCTTCCGCCTGAACCCGGCGGGCCTCGACCCCGACGAGCTCGAGCTCGAGCTGATCGACAGCGGACTCGACGAGCTGGGCGAGAGCACCGGCGAGAAGGGGGAGCCGCAGCTCGTGATCCGTTGCGCCTTCGCCGATTTCGGCAACCTGCAGAAAACGCTCGAGGACCGCGGCATCACGCCGATCTCCGCCGAGTCGGAGTACCTCCCCCTGACGCCGATCGAGCTTCCCGAGGCCCAGACCACCGAGGTCCTCGGCCTGATCGACCGCCTCGAACAGGACGACGACGTGCAGCGGGTCTTCCACAACCTCGGCTGACGCCGGGCTGTCCCGCAAGACGTTATAATCCTCTTACCCGAAAGCAAACGCCTCCGCGCCTGGGATTCCCAGGGCGGAGGCGCGCCGAATTTCGACCCATGCGAGTGACTCTCAGTATTCCTCCATACCTGCGCCCGCCACGGCTGCGCGCCTCCGCGCTCGCGCGGTTCGTGCTGGCCCTGGCCTGCCTGCTGATCGCAGCGGCCGTGGCGGCCGCGGCGCCGCTCCCCCCGATCGTGATCGTTCCCGGCGCGCCGGGCACCGAGCTCGTCGACAGCAAGACCGGCCAGCGCGTCTGGCCGAGCGCGTGGCTGATGGCCTACCCGATGGACGGCAACGACCGCCTCGCACTGCCGCTCGACGATCCGGAGGACACGTCGATCGTCGCCGGCAAGTTGCTGCGCGAGATTCGAGTCGGGCGATTGAGATTCCCCATCCGCGTCTACGACGAGTTGGAGCAGCGGCTTCAAGCCGTGGGCTATCGAGAGGGCGATTGGAAAGCGCCCTCAGGGGCGGGAGAGTATTTCTATTTCCCCTACGACTGGCGGCAGAGCGTCGAGACCAGCGGCCGCCGCCTCTCCCGCGATCTCGCCGGCCTCTACGGCCGGATGCCGCCGGACACCCCTCCCGCCGTCGTGCTCGGCCACTCCCTCGGCGGGCTCGTCGCGCGCTACGCGTTGATGTACGGCGACGCGCCGCTCGGCAAGGAGGGGCCGCTGCCGCCGGTGACCTGGGCCGGAGGCGCACAGATCGGCACCCTCCTCCTCGTCGCGACCCCGAACGAGGGCACCTTCACCGCCCTGAAGTGTCTCGAAAAGGGGAACTTCTATTTCTGGCGCCACGGCGCGTTCTCGCCGGCCACGCTGTTCACCTTCCGCGCGATGTTCGACATGCTCCCCGACCGCGTCGAGCCCTTGATCGACCGTAACGGCAAGGCCCTCCCCTTCCGTCTCGACGATCCCGACGACTGGGAGCGCCTCGGCTGGTCGGTGCTCGACCGCCGCCGCAACTCCCCCGCCCTCCACGCCGCGCGGCGGGCGCACCTGGAGCGCGAGCTGGCGCGGCACGCCCGGCTGCGGGACGCCCTGGCGCAGATCGCCGCAACCCCCAACCCCGCCGCCCTCTACGTCGTCGGCAGCCTTTCGCAAACCGTTCAGCGCACGGCCCTGGTGCTGAGCCAGGGTGGACGGACGAGGATCCGCTTCGATTCCCCCTCGGGATCGCGCCAGGACCTGACGCCGCTCCTCTTCGAGCCGGGGGACACGATGGTCCCGGACCGCTCGCTCACCGCCGAGGATTCCGTCCACGATCCGGCGAGCAGCCTCTGCTTCCGCTCGGTTCGCCACTCGACGCGCTCGCACCAGGCCCTGCTCTCCAGCCCCGAGATCCTCGCGGCTCTCGACGACGTCATCGCTCCCGCGCCAGAGGCCGGCGCCCTGAAGGTGGCCGGCGCCGCCGCTCCGGCCGCCGTCTGCGCCACCCCGGCAGCCGCGCTCCCCGTCTCCGCTTCCGCGCTCCCGAGCTCAGCGGCGGCCCACAAACCCCACCAGTGAGCCGTCAGCCGTCTCCCAGGCGGGAGCGGAGATCCAGCGCGTTGCGCGTGGCGGCGCCGAGCGTGGTGTTGTCGAAGATGCACCAGACGTTCCGCGCCGCCGCCGCGTCCGCTCGCAGGCGCGCGGCGAGAGCGTCGAGATACTCCTCCGAATAGGCCGAGTAGTACATTTTCGGCGAGCCGTGGAGGCGGTAATAGCTCAAGTCCCGCCAGCCGCCCGGCTCGGCCGCCTCGGGCACGCGCGCCGGATCGGCGGCGACCCGCGCGACGCCGAGCTCCCGCAGAAGATCGTCCGCCCCTGGGGCGAACCAGCTCGGATGGCGCGGCTCACAGGCCAAGGGGACGGGTGAAAGCGACCGGAGGTCGGCGAAGAAGGCGGCCACGATCGCGGGCTCGAAGTCCAGGCTCGGCGGGAGCTGAACCAGCAGGCAGCCGAGCTTGTCGCCAAGGCCGCTCACCTCCGCCAGAAAGGTTTCCAGAAGGTCCCCCGCCTGCCGCAGGCGAAGGCCATGGGTGATCGTCCTGGGAACCTTCACGGCGAAGCGGAAGGACGCCGGAACGGCGGCGCTCCAGCGGGCGTACGTCGCCGGGCGATGCGGGCGGTGAAACGAAGAGTTGATCTCCACCGCGTCGAACCGGGATGCATACCGTTCCAGATGGCTCCCCGCGGCCGGGAAATGCGCCTGCTCGGCCCGCGGCAGGCTCCACCCCGCGGTGCCGATCCATGATTTGCATCCAGTCATAGGCACTTATTCTGCATAATTCAGAACCGGAGGATAACGGCAATGGCACGTGGCTGGGAAAGCAAATCCGTCGAATCACAGATCGAGGATGCCGATCGCTCGGATCGGACCGAGCCCCTCACGCCCGAGCAGCGCGAGATCCGGCGGAAGCGGGAGAGTCTCGAGCTGTCGCGTCGGCGGGTCCTGCACGATCTCGAGGCGGCGCGATCGGAGGTCCGCCGTACCTCCCTCGAGCACGCCCTGGCCTTCCTGGACGAGGAGATCAGCAAGCTCAGCGCCTGAACCACAAGCGGCCAAGCGCTACCTGTCGACTCCGAAATCGTAGGCGTAGCCCTTCTCGCAGTAGAGGGCGTACTCCCCGGGCTTCAGATCCTTGTTGGGCTTGAACCTCCAGACGCCACCACCTGCCTCCACCATATTGGACTCCATGATGAAGTCCTCGTCGGGCTCATAGCTGTGAGCTCCGCCCCAGGCACCGGCCGACTGCAGATCCAGGCCGCGCGTCGGATCGTCGTCGTCCGGATCGAGCCTGACGATCCACCAGTGCGCGCCCGGGTTCTTGCCGAGGTGCAGCTCGAGCGTCGGCCTGCGGTCCTTGATCCGGGTCGACGCGGTCTTGCCGTCGAACTCCAGGAAATGCCTGAGGCCGACGAAAGGAGCGGCGAACTGCTTGTGATCTCCCTCGTTGACCTTGAGCGCCGTCGATCCCGACGCGGCGACGAGCGAGACCGCCGGAAACCCGCCGCCGCCACTGTCCGAGGACACCGCCGCGGGAGCCGGAGCGGTAGACCGCTTGAGCATCGCCGAGATGACCGCCTGCTCGACACCCGCCTTCTTGAGTTGGATGAGATCGTCCGTCTCCAGCTTGAAATCCACCTTCTCCGACTGCTGAATCTTGGCGATGATCAAATCATTGCCCAGGCTGGCCTTGGTCAACTTGACAACATCCGCATTGGTAAGCGCCTGAGCCTGCTCCGCCGCGCTGAGGGTGCAGGGAAGAGCGAGAACAAGAACCATAGCAATGAGCAACCGTGCAGCTGCTTTCATCGAATCCCTCCGTAATAGTGCGGGAACTGATCAGCCAAAGATTATACACGTTCAAGCTGGAACGACACCCCACCCGCAGGCCCCCGACGCTGGCCGGAGGCGGTAGAGACGCTCCAGGTCCTGAACGACACCCTCCCGAAGGCCACGGGGGACCGCGGAACGTCTCCGAAGGCGCAACGCTGCCCCGAACCCGCAACATCCTGCGGGGGCACGCCAACGCTTCTTTCCAAAACCCTGGGAATGCGCAAAATAGAACGTCCAAGACCATAGCCGATTTGCAACGGCATTGCCCTTATTGGAGACGTTCGTCTCTACAGCCTCCGCCGAACCTGCTATCCTGGTTGGAGCAAAGCCTTGTCACGCCATCGGCGAACACTCATTACGTCGAGGCGTTCGCCCGCGAAGACGATCTGCTGCACGGGTTTCTTGCCGTCGCCGCTTTCGCGCATTAGCCAGTCCCGTACTTCCATCCAGCGGATCTTGCCGTCCGAGGTGCGTACCACCAGCAACACGGGGAAAGCTTGCTCTCTCCAGTAGTCGGCGTGACGCGCTTTCTCAATTTTGAAGATTTCCGCGCCGTCGCCCTTTCGCTTCCTTAGATACGAATCGCCAGACTTTAGCTGTAAATACACCTTTCGTCCTGTAGCCTTCCCAACATCTGACTTGAACTCGATCTCCATATCGATGCCGTGGTCGCTCACAGTAAGCTCTCGGCAGATTTGCCCCGCCAGAGCCACCACGGAGACTACCTCTCCCACCAGCACGCGTTCTTTGCTCTCGCTGTCCAGTACAATGGCGGACTGTTCCTGGAGATCACGCACCCGTTGCTGGATTTCCGGGCTGGCAAAGCTCTGCTCCATTTCGTCCCACAATAGCACGCGCTGCTCACATCTGGCACAGAGGATGGTCGGTGCTTCCGGCTTGCCGATCCAGGATTTGATCCTCCTGGTCATAGCTGCTTCTGTAGGTCGTTGCTGCAGCCATTCATCGAGTCTTTCCATCGCTACTTCGCGATTGCCTACCGTTGTGCCGCAATGCGGACAGACATAATGCCGCAGCCGCGACACACCCCCGGCATTCTGGAGCAGGTGTTCATGAACGTACTTGCTGAATATGATCTTCTCCTCCACCGGAATCGTAGGATTGAAATATACCTCCAACTCGGCCGCACCTTCTCCCCGCCGAGTCAGCTTCACACCTAATTGTTTTCCCGTGAGAGTCTTGAAGTCGGCGGCATAGCGCCAGAGCTGATCCTGCTGGAAAGGCTTTGTGTGATGCAGCCGCACTACTAATGTAGCGTAGATGTCGTCAAGGAAGCCGTTGAAGCGATAACTCACCAGAACCGCCGGATGACCAACCAATTCAGGACGTTCCCGTCGATAGTAGCTCGGGAAAATCAGCAAAGGACCTTTGTCTGTTTGCTCGCGCAGGCAAAGACCTCGCTCCACCAGCTTCTGGTGCATAGCGAGCAGGACGAATCGCTCCTCGTCTCCCTGAAGACGTGCCATTGAGGAGTGATATGTCAGGTTACCGTTTAAGACCCTCTCCTCCGGCAGACAGCCCCGCTCATACTGATCCTCGCGCATCGTCTGGATCACGGCCTGCGCATAAGCATTAATACGCTCCGGTTGGAGCAACACCCAACTGCCGAACTTTAACTCCCACACTACGCCGGGACCGGCCAGCAAGCTCACCACCGCTTTCAGTTCTTCGTCGGTGAAGCGCGAGACTTCTCCATTCTTTTGTTCCAGAAGGCGCAGTTGCAGTGTCTCCCGCAACTCGTTAAATCGCATCAACACCCGGCCGGCATCCTTGAGTCGGACTATCTCCTCCTTAAGCTGCTTGAAGAGAAGCGGCGAGGAGCGCCACGGAATGTTTTCCCATTCAATACCATTGAGGATGGCATGTTTAAGTTCTTCGCAACCGAGGTTGGTTTTAGCGCTCGTTTCAAGCAGTTGTAGGTAGCCGCGTTCGTTCCTGAAGGCTTCAAGCTGGGTCCGGCTAACGCGCAGGCCACCGGCATCCACCCGCCCGGCGACCAACAGTTTGGAGAACGTTTGGCGCGAAGCTCGGGTAAAATCTCTGTCCCATTGGCCCAGCGTCTCGAAAAGATCTTCCTTCTGGCCGTCGAAGACCAGCACTGCCAGCGCGGTTTCGTCCATGTAAAGCTGGTGGATCAAGCGCTGGTCTGCTTGGCCGCCGAAATCCCAGAGCCAGATTTCCCGCTCGACATCTTCTCCTGAAGATATAGGCAGCTTCCACTGTGTCGCCCAGGCACCTACAGTCGAGTCACTGGGTTGCCATTCTTGGCCCGCGAGAACCTTGGAAAGTCCTGTCTTGCCCGCTCCACTCTCGCCCACCAGGAGGACTTTGGCGTTCGTATATTGGACTTGGTCCGGAGCAGACGGCAAGGAGGGCTCTGGAGCTTCCGTTGTTTGTACCCCAGTAACAAATTCTGACAGATCCCATATACGGATGCCGCCGCTCTTGTCGCCGGAGAATGCACGGCGTTGATCTAAGCTCCATGCCACGTTCAGGACGCCGGCTTGGTGGCCTTCGAGCACGCGTAGGCAGCGTCCTGTCTCAACATCCCACAACCGTAATGTTTGATCTAGGGATCCCGAGAGGGCGCGGCGGTGATCAGCGCTCCACGCTACACTCATAACCCAACCCGTGTGGCCTTTGAAAATGCGCAGGCAGCGCCCCTTTTCGAGATCCCATAGTCGCACAGTCTGGTCATCAGCGGCGGAAAGAACCCGGTGTTGATCGGCGCTCCAGGCCACGCTCCTCACAAAGTCCGTGTGGCCTTCGAGCACCTGCAGGCAGCGTCCCGTCTCAACGTCCCATAGCCGCACAGTATGGTCAACCCCACTGGAAAGGACGCGACGTTGATCGGCGCTCCAAGCTACGCTTCTAACATCGCCCCTGTGGCCTTCGAAAACTCGCATGCAGTGCCCAGTCTCAACGTCCCACAGCCGCATGGTTCCGTCATAGGAGCCTGAGAGGGCATGATTTTGATTCGTGCTCCACGACACAGTCCAGACATTCGCAGTGTGGCCTTCGAACACTTGCAGACATTGCCTCGTCTCAACATCCCACAGCCGCAAGGTATGGTCGAAGGCGCCGGAGAGAGCTCGGCGCTGATCAGCGCTCCACGCCACGGTTTTAACCTGCTCACTATGGCCTTCGAGCACGCGCAACCAGCGCCCTGTTTCAACATCCCATAATCGAACGGTCTTGTCCTCGGCACCGGAGAGAGCACGTTTTCCATCTGGACTAAAAACGTATGTATTGATTAATGCCTTATACTCAAGCTGGATGACCTTTTCCGCAGCCTGCTTAGGCGCAGCCTTCTCCTCCGCTCCCGGCTTTTTGGCAGACGGTCGGCAGGCTTCGAGGAGCTTAGAGTATTCCTTGCGACGTCCTTTCGACAGCCAGTTTATATAAAAGAATTGCGCCAGCGAGCCATGGATAGGTGCGAGATCGAGGCGCAGGGGAATGAAGCCGCGTTCTTCATTCAGTGGATCGCGAAACCGGAACGTGCCGGCTTCCAACCGCGCCCACTCCGAGCCAAACGCATGCTCCGACATGCAGAGCACTAGAACCCGGGAGTGCTCTAGCCCTTCCTCGACCTTCGCCGGGATGCTGTCGCCGGCGCGGATCTCCCAGTCCTCGAACCAGATGCGCAGGCCATCCTCCCGCAGCCGCTCCGCGATGCCACGCACGACCTCCTTGTCCTTCGCGCTGTGACTAAGAAAGACGTCGTATTTGAAATCGTCAGCCATGGTTCGTCCCGGGTGCCAAGCCAGTTTCGTTGGACGCGCTCATCGTCCACCCCTCCAAGTCGAGTACCGTGGTTTCAACAAGACTGTAACGAAATTGCTGCGCAAATGTCCATACTCCTGCGGCCCCAGCTTGGCGTTAAACTACTTCCCGCCATGGGAATGTTCGACACCGTCTACTGCGAATACCCGCTGCCGGATGCACGGCATCAGGCTCTGGACTTCCAAACCAAGAACCTCGAGTGTGCCCTCGATACGTACACCATCACCCAAGACGGCCGGTTGGTTCGGCGGGCGCGACGCGGATGGGGAGCGGAAGCGGTCTTGGATCGTGACATCGAGGGGCCGTTGCACGGTGACATCAGGATCTACACGAGCGTCAAGTCGGAAGAACCTTCCTGGGTGGAGTACGTGGTGCGCTTCACACATGGGTGTGTCGAATGGATCCGGCCGCTCGCGGAGGTGCAGAAGGATCCTGACCTCCCCTCTCCGGACCTGGACCTTTCTCTGGAGCCCTACTCGACCGCGAGGACGTTCGAAGTCGAAGCGCAGCCTCGTCCGGCTACCCCGGAGACTGGCGAGGGAGCCGCGCCCACTGCCGAAGGTGCGCTCCTCCTGAACCTGCAGCACGACCGGCCTGAGCTCGAAAAGCTGCTCGCGGAGTGCAGCAACCACTGGGGCTATGAGGACCCCGTCTACCGCTTCTACCACCAGAGCTTCAAGGTGTATGGGCTGCAAGGCAGTACACAGGCGATCGTCCAGAGGCTGCAGGCCCTCGCCCCGGATCGGCCGCTCAACCCCTGGTTCATCCAGATCGTCCAGGCGGGAACCGGGAAGGTGTTCAAGTCCGAGGACAACGCACGGTGGACGGAGGCGACCCGGCCGATCCTGGAGGCGTTCTTCCATGCCCGGTTCTTCCTCGAAATGGCCGTGCGCTACGCGGATCTCCAGGAGCCGCCCCAAGTTATGCCGAGCGGATATGCGGCTCTCCTGTACCTGTTCGGCCTCCGCTGAGACTCAATCCCAGGGCGATGTCTGGGCTAAAGAAGAACGGCCCTTGGGGCCTCTGGGTTGGGAGCGCCAGTGCCTGGAGAGCCGTCGCAGCAGCCGCAGTCAGACCGTCGTATCGGTACGACGAACCGTCGTAGCCGGAGGCAGTCCATCGTATCGGTACGACGGACCGTCGTAGCCGGAGGCAGAGCGTCGTATCGGTACGACGGACCGTCGCAGCCGGAGGCAGACCGTCGTATCGGTACGACGGACCGTCGCAGCCGGAGGCAGACCGTCGTATCGGTACGACGGACCGTCGTATCGGTACGACGGACCGTCGCAGCCGGAGGCAGACCGTCGTATCGGTACGACGGACCGTCGCAGCCGGAGGCAGACCGTCGTATCGGTATGACGGACCGTCGCAGCCGGAGGCAGACCGTCGTATCGGTATGACGGACCGTCGCAGCCGGAGGCAGACCGCCGTATCGGTACGACGGACCGTCGTAGCCAGAGGCAGACCGCCGTATCGGTACGACGGACCGTCGTAGCCAGAGGCAGACCGCCGTATCGGTACGACGGACCGTCGTAGCCAGAGGCAGACCGCCGTTCGGTACGACGGACCGTCGTAGCCAGAGGCAGACCGCCGTATCGGTACGACGGACCGTCGCGGCCGGAGGCAGACCGTCGTATCGGTACGACGGACCGTCGTCGCCGGAGGCAGACCGCCGTATCGGTACGACGAACCGTCGTCGCCGGAGCGGACTGCCGTTGACGGTCAGAGCTCCGGATGTTACCGTGTAGATGCTGGCCTACATGTGGGGAAACCATGGCTCTGAACATCAGGAACTCCGAGACCGAGAAGCTCGCTGAGGCGCTGGCCAAGCTCACGGGTGAGACGAAGACAGAGGCTGTTACACAGGCGCTCCGGGACCGCTTGGCCCGGCTACGCCGCGAGCGCACCCGGAGGCGCCTCGCCGATGAGCTCGACGAGATCGCCAAGCATTGCGCGCGATTGCCCGTGCTGGATTCGAGGACACCCGACGAGATCCTTGGATATGACGAGCACGGGTTGCCGCACTGATGGTCATCGACACCTCCGCTGTCCTGGCAATCCTCTTCGATGAGCCCGAACGCCGCACGTTCAACGAAGCCATCGAAGCGGCTGAATCTCGCAGGATGTCGACGGCAACCTTCGTCGAGGTCTCAATCGTTATCGAGTCGCGCTTCGGCGCCGAAGGTATTCGCGACCTCGACCTGTTCATCGAACGGGCAGGAATCAGCCTGGCCGCCTTGGATGCTGAGCAGGCCCACGTGGCGCGTCGGGCGTTCAGCCGGTTCGGCAAGGGTCGACACGCTGCCGGGCTCAACTATAGCGACTGTTTCGCGTACGCCCTTGCTACGGTGGTTGGCGAGCCGCTGCTCTACAAGGGCGGCGATTTCGGGCGGACTGACGTGATTCCGTTCATGGCAGGGCCTCCGGTTGGTCCAGAGTACGACGGACCGTCGTAGCCGGAGCAGTCCATGCAGCCTATGAGTGACATTCCGGAACTGACCGACGAACAACTCGCCAGGGTCATTCCCTCCAGCGTCCGGAAACGTCTCATTCTTGGACAGTTTGATTCGGGCGAGGATATCGCAGCCTTACGGTGCTTTGTGGGGCTGACCCAGGCTCAGTTTGCTCTGGCCATGGGCATCAGCGTTCACACCCTCCGAAACTGGGAGCAAGGTCGCAGGCATCCAGAGGGTCCTGCCATCGCCTTATTGCGGATCGCTGCTCGGCATCCGCGGATCATCCGCGAGAACATCGCCAGCATTGAATCCGCGGCCTGAAGATTCTCCAGAAAAACAAAAGGGGACCGATCTCTCGGTCCCCCTCCATCCTGAAACCTGTTGGATCGTCTTCGGCTTAGTACCGGTAACGGTCCGTCTTGTAGGGGCCGTTCTTGTCCACGCCAATGTACTTGGCCTGGTCGTCGCGGAGTTCGGTGAGCTTGGCGTTGAGGGTGGTGAGCTGGAGGCGCGCCACCTTCTCGTCCAGGTGCTTGGGCAGGGTGTAGACGCCGATCTCGTACTCGCCCTTCTTCGTCCAGAGCTCGATCTGCGCGAGCGTCTGGTTGGCGAAGGAGGACGACATCACGTAGCTCGGGTGGCCGGTGCCGCAGCCGAGGTTCACCAGGCGCCCCTTGGCGAGGAGGAGGATCCGCTTGCCGTCGGGGAAGATCACGTGGTCCACCTGGGGCTTGATCTCTTCCCACGGATACTGCTCGAGGCTCGCGACGTCGATCTCGCTGTCGAAGTGGCCGATGTTGCAGACGATGGCGTTGTGCTTCATCCGCCGCAGGTGATCGTGAGTGATCACGTGGTAGTTGCCGGTGGCGGTGACGAAGATGTCCGCCTTGTCACAGGCCTCGTCCAGGGTGACGACCCGATAGCCTTCCATCGCTGCCTGAAGAGCGCAGATCGGGTCCACTTCGGTGACCCACACCTGGGCGCTCAGGGCGCGCAGGGCCTGGGTGCTCCCCTTGCCGACGTCGCCATAACCGCAGACGACGGCGATCTTGCCGGCCACCATCACGTCGGTGGCGCGCTTGATGGCGTCCACCAGCGACTCGCGGCAGCCGTAGAGGTTGTCGAACTTGCTCTTGGTGACGCTGTCGTTGACGTTGATGGCGGGGAACTTCAGCTCTCCCCGCTTGGCCATCTCGTAGAGGCGGTGGACCCCCGTGGTGGTCTCTTCGGTGACGCCCTGGATGGCCTCGAGCTGCTTCTTGTACCAGCCGGGCTGGGCGGCGTTGCGCGCCTTGATGGCGGCGAAGAGCACGTGCTCCTCCTCGCTGTTGGGGTGGTTCAGCACGGAGGGATCGTCCTCGGCCTTGGCGCCCAGGTGGATGAGCAGGGTGGCGTCGCCGCCGTCATCCAGGATCATGTTGGGCGCGCCTTCCGGGAACTCGAAGATCTGGTGCGTGAAGTCCCAGTACTCCTTCAGGCTCTCCCCCTTGTAGGCGAAGACGGGCACGCCCACGGCGGCAATGGTGGCCGCGGCGTGATCCTGGGTCGAGAAGATGTTGCAGCTCGCCCAGCGCACCTCGGCCCCGAGGGCCGTGAGGGTCTCGATGAGCACGGCCGTCTGGATGGTCATGTGCAGGGAGCCGGCGATGCGCGCGCCCCTCAGGGGCTGAACGGCGGCAAACTCCTCGCGGATGGCCATGAGAGCCGGCATCTCCCCCTCGGCGATCCGGAGCTCCTTGCGGCCCCAGTCGGCCAGGGAGATGTCTGCGACGTGGTAATCGGTGCCAGCGGTTTCGGTCGGTGCTGCGGTCTGCGTGGCGACGGTCATGATGACCTCCTCAGAGGAACCCGGGCGACAGGAAATGTCTCACCGTCGGACCCGGTAAGGGTTGAGGTGAGCGCCGTTTCCTGGCCCGGTCTCATGCCGGCGTCCGAGCCTGGGAGGAGGGACCTCCTGCAACGCTCCTCGGACAGGCCCCCAGTATACCCCGCCAGGGGCCAAATCCCAAAGCGGAGCCGGGGGCCCGTGAGAGCTTAACCTTGCCGCTTCCCGCAGACCGGGTTCACGCAGTGCTGGTGGTCCGGGCTCGGCCCCTCGTGGCAATGGGTGAGGTCCGCGTGCTTCGTCCAACAATCCACCCCCGGGCCCTGTTCGGCGCAGGAATAGCCCGGGAAGAAGTTGCTGGTCGCGCGCACCTGCACGTTGTTGCCGTCGCAATCCTTCACGCTGAAGGGGCCGCTGATCTGCAGCGCGCCCTGTATCGGCTTGGGGCACCAGGGCATGTTGTTGATCGTCAGTTTCACATCCTGGGTGATCGGCCCCTTCACCGTGTTGTCGTCCACGTTCGTGAAGCGCAGGCAGGTCTTGATCTCGAGGTTGCCGTCGAAGTGGCCGCAGCCGCATTCCGGCTCGACCTTCACCACGATGTCGGTGCTCGGCTGGTTGCCGCACTCGCAAACGGCCAGCCGCCATTTGGTGGTGCCGCTCGTGCAACTGATGCTGAGATCGCTGGCGCTGGCCAGCCGGAGAGCCTTCACCTTCACCGGGACGGTGACGGGTCCGCCGCCGAAGGAAGCCTCCTGCAGGCGCTCCACGAGGGTGTCGCTGTCGTTCACCACGCCCGCGGGATTGGTGACCAGGGGCGACCCCACGAGGTCGATACGGCCGTTGAAAGCCGGGGAGCCCGCGCAGAAGAAGTTCGCCGGAATGGGATTGGCGGCGAAATCCACGCTGGTGGTCTTGCCTGGCCCGCTCGCGGTCTGGAACGCGTCCACGCCAGGGGTGACGGGGGGAGCCTCGACGCCTTGCCTGTGGCACGATCGGCACCCGGCCAGGGATACCAGAGCCAGCAGGAACAACGCACTCCAGAGGACGCGATGGATTCTCTTCACGGCGGTCTCCTCCTTGGTTTGTGTTGCGTTCGAGTACCTATAGAAAGCCGCGGCGGGCCGGCCAGGCAGAGCGTCGCGAAGGTTCCCCGGACGATCCGCCGCGGCTGAAAGAATCCAGGAGCTGAATCTGGGGGACCTACTTGATTGTAAGATTCACAAATTCCGTTTGTCAAGCGATATCTGTTTCCGGCATCCACGGCCCCGCGGCCCCTCCGGCTCGTGTAGAATCACCCGAGCAGTCTTTAGCCACGTAACTCATTGACGGCGAACGCCAGGAGGGCATCATGGCCAAGGGTAACAACGCGCAGAAGAAAGAGACCAAGAAGCCGAAGAAGGGCACGGTGAAGGCCGGAGCTGACAGCAAGCCGAAGGACACCAAGAAGAAGTAGCGCCCGGAAGCCGGCAACCGGCGAGCTCGACGGCCTCCGCGAGCTCGCCCTCCTCCCATTTCCACCGGCTACGGCCGTCACCTCCGCACGGGAACGTCGATGAAGCTGTCGCCAAACCACTTGATCGCCAGCGGCTCTCCGGCATCCGCGATCGTCTCGTCGCTGACGTCCTTTCCCGTGCCGTAGTTGATCTGCGCCCCGGGCGACTTGAGCACACTGAGCACCACGACCAGGCGGCTGCCCGGCTGAAACCTGCGGCTGGTCAGGCGCCCGCTCCTGAAGTCCAGCCGCTGGCGCTGGCCCGGCGTCAGCAACTGGCGCCGGCTTCGGTCGCGCACATAGCTGGCGCGCGCCATGTAGGTGGAGAGCGCGACGTACTCCCCCTTGGCCGTGAGCTCGTAGAGCTCGATGCTGAAGTCCAGATCCTTCTTGTTGGTGATGAACTCGAGCCGCCCGGAGAACAGGCCGCTCAACTCGGTCGGCTTCAGGAGCGGATCGCTCGCGAAAACGACGCCGTTCCAACTGTTCAGACCCTTGTCGACGATGCCGCCGCCGGGAAAGACGCGGTCGATGTCGGTGCGATCGGCGAGGTCGACCCGCTGCGGGACGAAGGTCTCGCCCGAGGGCTTCCGCGCGCTGAGCCGGTAGGTCTCTCCGGTCCGTTCCGCGCTCAGGTGGAACCTCAGACTCTGGTTGGCCATCGCGGCGAGCGAAGGCGCATGCTTCCAGACGTTCGCCCCCATCACCTCATAGTTCACCTTGTCCTTCAGAATGGAAGGTCTGGGGGCGCCTTTGAAAATGAAGTCGAACCATTGATAGCGAAGCTCGCCGAGATCGATCTGCGCCACCGGGTCCGTCTCATATCCTCTCAGCGAGGTCAACGGGTTGCCCAGACGGCTGATCGTTCCGCGCTGCCCCCGGATATGATCGTAAGGGCCGATCAGCAGGTAATGCCGGGCGCCCGCGGCGTATTGATGGTGCTGGTTGAAGTAATAGAGAGCGCCGATCTGGGCGTCGTCGTAAAAGCCGGTGGTGGTCAAGACCGGGATGTCGATGCGGGCGAACTCCTGCCGGTAGGGGATCATGCTCTGCCAGTAGGAGTCATAGCCCGGATGGTCGAGCCAGCGGCCGAAGAACGGATTGGGCGTGCCGTCGATCTTGTCCAGCGTGCGGTAGGCCGGACCTTTGACATACCACTCGCGGTTCATTCGGCGCCAGCGGGCCCGGTCGTTGTAGAGCCCGTTGTCAAGCGTTTTGTTCGTCGTGGTATAGAACGGCCAGTAATAGACGAAGCTTTGGAACACATTGCCTTCCATCGGCACGTCGACGCCGGGCGCCGCCGTCACCGACGGCATCAGCGCCTTCAACGCCTTCGGCATGTGCTTGGCCGCGGCCCACTGGGTAAAGCCTTCGTAGCTCCCACCGTACATGCCGACCCGGCCGTCGCTCCACGGCTGACGGCTGATCCAGTCGATCACCGCCGCCGCGTCCGAGCCGTCCTTCTCATAGGGGACGGGAGGGTCGGGGCTGCACCCCTTGCCGCGCGTGAGGCCCTCGACGCCGGCATAGCCGTTCGACGCCGTCCGCCGGGCTTCGTCGAGCGTCGTCTTGGGATCGGCATAGATGGTGAAGTTGAGCAGCGCCGGCAGACGGCCCGCAACCGAGCGCGGGCGAACCACCATGGCGCAGACCGTCGCGCCATCCACGGTTTTGACCGCGACGTCCTTGTCGATGATGTAACGCCGGCGGTCGTCCTCGTCGATCAGGGGTGCGGCGAGCGGCGAGACGCTCCGAAAGGTTTGCTCGTCCTGATAAGCGCGAATCAGGGTCATCGCGTCGGCGAGCGTGATACCGCGCTTGCCCTTCCGCGACTCCAACACCTCGTTCAAGTTCTGCTGGATCGCGGACAGGTCGACCCCGAGCGTGCGGATCACCAGGGCCGAGGTCCGGTCGTCCAGCCGGCCGAGGGTTTCGCGAAACGAACGCTGAAACGCCTGGTCGAAAGGAGATCCGTCCTGGCCCTGCCTGGCCCTGGCCTCGGCGTAAATAGCGTACAGAATCTGGGCCGCCCCGGCCTGGGCGGAAACGCCGCTCGCCGGCAGCACGCGCAGCGACGCCAGGGTCTTGCTCGCATCCGCGTACTGGCCGGCGACGATCTGCAATCGAAACAGATTGTCGAGAAACCGGCGGCGATCGTCCTCCCAGTAGATCCCGATCACCTCCCGGGCCAGTCCAGGCATCGACCGCGCGAGCGCCGCGGGATCTTCGGCCGCCGCGCCCGGAAAGTTGAACGATTGCGCCGTGCAAGGCACGGCGGTCAGACAGAGGCAGCAGGCAAAGCCGATCCACTTGATCATTGAATCTCCAGATTATTGAATCTCTAGACTACCGCTGGCGCGGATCACTCACGCGCCCCAGAAAAAGAATGAGCCCGCTCGCGTTGTCGCGGATGAGGAACAGGAACGGCCGGTCCACCTGAAACGGGCGCGGACCTCCACCTCCACCGGGCGCGACTCCCACCTCGAGCCCCATCAGCGCGGTGGCGGCGGCGGCTTCGGTGCCCTTTTCGTCGACCTTCACGAAACCCTTGTGGAAGACCTCCCCGATCGCCAGGCGCTGGGCCGAGTTGGGCGGATTCGCGATCCCGGTGAAGTCGGCGAGATTGAGATCGAAGGCGAGGGGCATCCCCAGCGCCTTCAGATTCTCGCCGAGAGCCAGGGATTCGCCGGGGTTCACCTCGAACTTCGGGAGAGCGACCCAGACCAACTCGATCTTCATCGCGCTCGCGAGCCCGTCGATCTTCTTCGCGTCGAGCGTTCCCTCGACCGCCGCGAGCCCGTCGATCGCGTCGGGAAGGAGGAGCATCATCGACAGCTCGCCCCCCTTGTAAGGGATCTCCAACGCTGTCACGCCGTCCTTCTGGACGATGCGGAACCCGCCCCTATTGTTCATCGTCGGCACGTCCCTGGCCTCGGACGCGGTCAGGTGGAAGGGCATGGGGCGGGTCTCGTCGTGGTTGAAGGGATCGTCCCAGTCGCCCAGGAAGTAGATCGCGTTGACGAGCACGAGGCGCGTGTCCGGCTGGACCGCGTCCCGCGGGATGAGGTTCTGGATGCGATGCCGGGTTTTCTCCTCGACCCATTGATTGATGTGGACCCGCGACCGCTCGGGCGCCTTCTTGAAGTCGAGGAGCTCGACGGGGGCGCCAAAGGCCGCCCGGGTCTTTGCCACGAACGCCGGCACGAGCTTGTAGGTCTGCTCGCAGAACAGTTGATTGGCGATGCGGAAGACGACCGGCCGGGCAGGGTTCTGAAGCGAGCTGGCGAGCTGGCCCGAGAGAGTCATCACCTCGTCCGCCGTCCCCTCCAGATGCAGGACCGCCCGCATCTGCGCCGCCGTATCACCCTTGGCACCGCCCCAGGCCATGGCCAGAGCGGTCGTGAGGCTCGCCGGGGAGATCACGAGGTTGCCCGGCTGCCGCCGCAAGCGCTGATAGAGGTCGAAGCCGAACGCGTTGCTGCTCTGTGCGAGCTTCGCGACGGCGTCCGCGGACGGCGGGGGGATCGCCGGTCTTTTCGTGGGAGCCGGCTTGGCGCCCACAAACAGGAAGCTGGCGGCGAGAAACAGCCAAGGCATGAGGTGTTGGCGCTGCATGAGGATCTCCTTCCGCTGGATGCGGATGAACGCCACAGTGAGGCCTGAAGTCTCCCGCTACCGTCCTACTCTACCCGAACCGCTGGCGTCGACCAACTCGAAGCCCTGTCTGTGGTACTTGTATTAGACTCCGCGAGCCAGGAAGAGAGAACCAGCCCCATGGCCATCGAAAACGTCTCCGACACCGCGCGCTGGGTAGCCGTCTATCGCGCCATGGAAACCGCGCGCCCCGACGCGATCTTCCGCGATCCATTCGCCGACCGGCTGGCGGGTCAGCGCGGGCGGGAGATCCTTGCCGAGATGCAACAGGGGCGCGCCTACGCGTGGCCGATGATCGTACGGACGGCGGTGTTCGACGAAATCATCCTCGACGCCGTCCAGAACAAGAATGTCGACCTCGTGGTCAACCTCGCCGCCGGTCTGGACGCGCGCCCCTGGCGGCTGCCGTTGCCGCCGTCCCTCCACTGGGTGGATGTCGACCTGCCCGAGATCCTCAACTACAAAACCGAGACGTTGAAGGACGAGAAGCCGGTCTGCCGGTACGAAGCGGTGATCGCCGACCTCCGGGACGTGGAGCTGCGCCGCGCGCTTTTCGCCCGGCTCGGAGCCGGCTCCTCGCGCGCTCTCGTGATCGCCGAAGGGCTGCTCGTTTATCTCCCGCCCGAGCAGGTCGCGACGCTAGCCGCCGATCTCCATACCCAGCCGGGGTTTGCGGAGTGGCTGATCGATCTCGCGAGCCCGCAATTGCTCAAGCGGATGGAAAAAACCTGGGGAAAAAAGCTGTCGGACAGCGGCGCGCCCTTCCTTTTCGGTCCGCCCGAAGGGACCGGGTTCTTCCGCCCCTTCGGCTGGCGCGAAGCGCGGTACCGGTCGCTCTTGGAAGAGGCCTATCGGCTCAACAGGACGATGAAGGGGGCATGGTTCTGGAGTCGGCTCGCACGCTTCTATCCCAAGAAGGTCCGCGAGAGCTTCCGCCGCTTTTCAGGGCTCGTGCTGCTCGAGCGGGAATGAACTGGCGCAGGAGGAGGCTTCCCTCCTCCTGCGCCACAGGGGCGGCCGGGGAATTCAGGGTTACTTCATCGGTCCGAACGTCGAGAGCGCCGGACCGCCGCAGGCGCCCATGTCGTTGCGCGACCCGTCGGGATCGTTGAAGTGATAGTCCGGGATGCCGGTGTTGATCGCCGGCGAGCCCGGGGCCGGACAGCAGGAGCCCCCGAGCGGATCGATCCCCGGGATCAGCAGCCCCTTGTTCCCGTAGGTGTTCCCGAAGTTCGGGCCCGTATTGCCGAAGAAGCCGTTGTAGTGGTTGACCACCGAGGTGTTGGAACCGTGGGCGTTGACCAGCGTGGCGCTCCCCGAGTTGGTCGTCACATTGCGGACGAACAGCGTGCTCGCGACGTTCACCATGCTTCCATAGCCTGCCGCGATGCCTCCCCCCTCGAACGCCTGGTTGCCGTCGAACGTGGAATTGACAACGTCCGCGAACCCCGCGGGCACCCACATGCCGCCGCCGTAACCGCCAGCGCTGTTGTTCTTGAACCAGGCTTGACGGACCAGGACGTTGCCATAGGGAACACCGGCGTGAATCCCGCCGCCGTCCGAGCTCGCCTGGTTCGCCAGCAACTGGGTCCATGCAAGATCGAGACGGCCACTCCAGGCAACGCCGATCGCACCACCATAGGGGGCCCTGTTCCCCTCGAAGACATCCGACCGCAGGTAGGGACTGGCGGAGTAGGTGCTCATCAACCCGCCGCCGGAATAATCCGACGTATTCCCCAGGAACTGTGTGCAGAGGATCGCCGGGGCGGCCTGTGCTCCGAGGACCGCGATCCCCCCTCCTTTCGCGTAAATTCCAGTCGCGGCGTTCCTGGCCACGATAGAGTTCCGGATCGTGGGGGACGCTCCGTAGATGTAGACGCCGCCGCCGAACTGGGCCTTGCCGTTCTGGATCGTGAAACCGTCGAGGATGCTGTCCTTGCCTTCGGCCGTCGCGAAGGTCACCACCGGCCCGGAGCCGCCGCCGTCGAGGAACGTGGCGCCCGGGCCGTCCGAGGAGACGAGGTTGATCGGCTTGCCGTGAAAATTGATCAATTCGGTGTAGGTCCCGGGCTCCACGCAGAGGGTCGCGCCGGTGCAGGGCGCGGCATCGATCTCTTTCTGGATCGATTGTCCGGGTCCCACTGGCTTCGCGCCCCTGGGGCATCCCTGGTTGTAGACGCAGGCCGAGGTCCCGGGACAATCCGCAAGCGAGGGCCGGGGCTTGGCCAGGGCAAGCAGGAGAACGAAGAGCACTAACGTCTTTCGCATGATTCTTCTCCCATAAAGGTTTGGTTCTGGCGCAGATAGATCTCGGAGGGACCGCGGCGGTTTAGTGTCACTCGCACTATTTCGTCACCAGCCCTAGTGCCAGCAAGTCGCCCCGGGCTGATCGTTGATGTGGATCCAGAAGTTCTGGGCCGGATTGCCCACGCCGCCGAACGCCTGGAAGTGCCACCCCCAGCCATCGTGAAATTCCGCGGTGCGCCAACCCGGACCGAACTCTTTGACGCACAGAGCATTCGCGCCGGCCAGCTTCGCCGGCGGCACCGTGGCTTTCGTGGTTCCGACGACACCTCCGAACCATTTGTGGTACTGGTTGGAGTTGTCCACGCCGGCGGCCCTGACGCGGATAGATCTCGGAGGCGCCGCACCGGTTTAGTGCCAATGCTGTTCATTTAACGATCTCGACGCCGATATGGGTCCGAGGCGGGCGGGTTCTCTTGGCCCGGCTGCGGGTAGGGAATTTGCTGACCTTCCGTTTCACCGCCCGGGGGTTGTGGCGTCCCCG
>Ga0193706_1000047_pt1 | contig 114592 bp, 99 predicted proteins | sample U3c1metaG_FD_160130 | JGI IMG/M metagenome (GOLD analysis project Ga0193706, IMG submission 160130) | Soil microbial communities from a riparian zone of the East river system, Colorado, United States - U3c1 | ecosystem: Environmental > Terrestrial > Soil > Riparian zone | place: USA: East...
GTCGCCTAGGCGCGGACGTCATACCTCGAATCCGAGAGCAGCAGTCGATGACGGCACGCATCCGAGACATGTTCGCGTTGGCGGCGCTGTCCAGCGTCGCTTGCGTTTCGGCCCACCGGAAAAGTGACATGTGTTATCTCACGCGGGCATCCATCGGTCTCTTATGCCTGGGTCTCGCGGCAGGTTGCGGCAATCAGGACGGCGGCGGTCGCGCCGCTGATTCGGGCAATGGCGGAGATGCTACTGGTGGCGCCGGCGGGGCCTCTACCGAAGGCGGTGGGCGCTCTCCCGAAGGCGGCGGGGGCCCTCCCGAAGGCGGCGGCGGCTTTCCCGAAGGCGGCGGGGCCTCTCCCGAAGGCGGCGGGGCCTCTCCCGATGGCAGTGAGGGCTCTCCCGATAGCGGCGGGGCGGATGGCACCGCAGATGGGAGCTCTCCCGATAGCGGGGCGGTGCCAGCTACCTTTCCACTTGCGAAGGACGGCAAAGCGCTCGCTCCCATCGTGATCTCCGACAGGGCCGGCGAGAAGACCAAAATCGCCGTAGAAGAACTCAAAACATATCTCTCGCAGATGTCCGGCGCGGTGTTCCAAGTGCAAACTGGCAGTGGCGAAAGTGGACTCGTCGTCGGGGCCATGAGCGAGTTCCCGGTTCCGGAGTTGGCCAAACCTTTGGAGATCGTCAACTCGATTGACGGCAAGGAGGCCTACGCGATCCGCACGCAGGAGAAGCGACTGCTCTTGCTGGGTGCCACGGATTTGGCTGTGAGCCACGCAGTCTATCGCTTCTTGGAAGAGCTCGGGTGTCGCTGGTTCTTCCCGAACCCGACGGGCAACTGGGAAATCATTCCTTCCATTTCGGATTTGAAATTCAACAAAGACCTCACCGACCGACCCGTATTTTTGGAGCGGCGCATCTGGTATGCCTGGGGCCTGTTTCAGGATGGTGGACATCCTGCGAGTACTCCCGTGAACGCACGCAGCGCCGCAAGCGACTATGCCGATTGGGCGCGCCGCAACCACATGGCCGGATCCTTTGTCACCAACACCGGTCACGCCTACGAAACGATTGCGCGCGAGAATGCCGCTGAGTTCGTAGCCCACCCGGAATACTGGGCGTTGGTCGACGGCAAGCGTACCGGCCCGCAGTTCGAGCTGGGCAATGCCGGCTTACGCAAGCTCGTCATCGACTGGGCCGTCGACTATTTCAAGAAGAACCCGACTGCCGACATGGTTTCGGTCGATCCCGCCGATGGCGCTGGTGTCTCGCAAAGCGACGAGGCCAGGGCATATGGCAACGCCAGCGACAGCGCCTTCAAGCTGGCGAACGAGGTCGCCGTCGCGCTGCAAAACGCCTATCCCGGCCAGAATAAGATGGTCGGCTTGTATGCCTATAACTGGCACTCCGATCCGCCGCTGTTTGCATTGGAGCCGAATGTCTACATCCAGCTCACGATGGCTTTCAATGGCGGACTCTTGACACTCGATCAGCTTTTCGAAGAGTGGCCGAAGAAGGTGAAGAATCTCGGTTTCTACGACTACTACTCCACATGGCGCTGGGACTTCGACATGTGGCCGGGCGGACGCGTCGCGAACAAGAGTTACCCCATCGACATGGTCCGTCGTTTCCAGGAAACGAACGGGCGTAGCGGCGCTTATGCGACGAGCATTTCGGCTGAAAGCTCCAACAACTGGGGCGTGAACGGGCGCGGCTACTACCTCGCCAACAAGCTGATGTGGAATCCCGGCCTCGACGCCGACGCATTGCTGGATGACTTTTATCAGAAGGCGTTTGGCCCGGCTGCCGCGCCAATGAAGAAGTACTACGGCTATCAGGATTCCTCGCCGCCGATTTCGCCGGGCGTGGTGGGCGTCCTGTTTCGCACGATGCGGGAGGCACGCGACGCAGCAAAGGGCGATGAAGCGGTGATGAAGCGCCTGGACGACTTGTGCACCTATCTGCGCTACTACGACATGGCTTATCGCGGCGGTGACGCCAACACGATCGAGCGGTGGAAAGTGGCCTATCGCGCACGCTACCGGTACATGAACCACTGGGCAGCCATCATCAACGATGCGCTGGGCAACAACGCAGACCCCAATGCGCCGTGGCGTTCGGCAGAGCCGATCACGCGCCAGGAGATCGAGGGCTGGCTCGACGCCGCCATCCAATTTTATCCTGAGCTACGCATTCCCACCGAAATCAAGTTCTCCAAGGATGTAGTTCCGGTCGATTTCGGCGGAAGCGGCGTGGCCAGCTCGCAGCTCTATCAGGAAGGCTCCATCTACTGGGTTTACTCAAACGGGGAGCCTATCCATATCAAGATCGAGGCAGGCACCGCCTATGGCGGCTTGAGGCAGACCTACGACCTGATGGATGCCACGGGTAAGGTTCTCATGAGCGGCCTGCCGAAACCCGGCGAAAAGGTCGAATTCGATTATGCCGCTCCCGCTCCGGGCGTCTATTCGTTCCAGTACCACGACCACGGCGCCTACGGCCAGGTGTACTGGAGCGCTGATCAAATCGTGAGTTTGCCGATGGGCGAACGACACTTCCGTGCGATGGCGCGTGTCAGCGACATGTATTTCTATGTTCCGAAAGGAAGTAAAGAAATCAACTATTACTACAAGCGCGCGGACTGGCAGTTTGGCGGGGCACATCAAATCACCGATCCGACCGGCAAAGTGGTGAAGGAAGTCGCGGTCGATGGCGACTATGTTGCGGTGGCCGTCGCGCCCGGAACGGATGGCAGTGTCTGGAAGATCGGGGGCCCCACGTTCGGCTTGGGATATTTCCGATTCTTCGATATTCCAGGCTACTTCTCGCCCAACGCTAACAAAATGCTGGTGCCGAGCGAAGTTGCCGTCAAGGATGGGCTGAAAATTGTGAAGTAGAGTGGCGAGTCAATCTTTGCCCCTGCGTGGCCAGTAATTTCCAAAGGTCCACAGGTGCCCTTCGAGGTCCCGAGCGCAATAGTTCCTGGCACCGTAGTTCATGTCCGTCGGTGCCATGACTATCTCGGCTCCGGCGGTTTTGGCGCGCTCGTAATGTGCATCAGGATCGTCGACGGCGACGTAGAGGCATTGGTGGATACCTCCCAGCGCGCGCGGGCTCTTCATTCTGAACTCGGCCTCGTTCATGGGAGACTTCGGCATGATCGTCCCCGGGCCAAGGTGCATCTCGGCGTGAGCGATCGTTCCGTGGGGGCCCTCGATGACCTCTCCTTTGACGAAGCCGAAAGCTCGGGCGAGCCATTCGAGAGCTGCCGGGGCGTCATCGTAGACGATCTCCGGAAAAATGTTGGGGGCACCTGCTTGCGGATTTTGGGCCATGACGATCTCCTCTTTGGGCTCGACTCTCCACAAGAATACGGCTCGGAATTCGCGCCCGCTTGGACGAATGTCACCGCCCATCCGGAAGGACGCCGGAACCGTCCCAATGGCGGCTGGCGAGGAACTCGGTGGGCGTGTAGCCGGTGAACTCCCGGAAGTCTCGGTTGAAGTGGGCCTGGTCGTAATACCCGCAGTCGAGCGCCACATCGGTCAGGCGCCGTTCATTTTTGCCAGGCCCTGCGGTCACGCCAGACTTCGGCCCTTGCCGATCGAGCACGCCAACGGCGCGCTGAAAACGAAGGATCCTCGCCAACGTCTTGGGCGGCACGCCGACCTCCTCTCGGAATTTCTTGACCAGGAGCGGGCGGCTCCATCCGAGCTCATCGGCCAGCGCGGCGATGGGCATTCGACCGCATGTCTCGTGGAGCCGTCGGCATGCCCAGCCGATTCCTCGGGAGGGCTTTCGCGCGACGGACAAACGACTGGTGATGAAGGCGTCGAGCCGATCGAAGCGTGCTTGCCAACTCGGCATTCCGTGGAGCTCCTCGTCCAGGCGCGACCAAAGCCCGGGTGCAATCGCTCCGAGATCCACGACCCGATGGGAGAGATCGACCATGGACACGCCGAACAGCATGTATGCACCAAGGGGCGTCAAGTCGACCTGGATGCCGTGCTGGTATCCCGTCGACTCAGTCAGCGCATACGAGTCGTGGAGTCCAGCCACGAACGACGTGATGCGAGTGACCGAACCACTGAGATCCGCGATGGCAGGCGCCGGAGAACGCGGATACGAGATCTCGACAGGGTCCCCGAACCCGATGATCAACCCGACGGTAGAAGACGCAGCGTTCACTCGGCGATTCAGCCGCGACGCAATTTCTCGATAGCCACAATAGCCCGTGACGTGTGCGCGCAGGTTCGAAGCCGCAGCGCGCAGCACGATCTCGCATCGATCTTGAACCGTGCAGCGCCGTACGATCTTCACCAGCGCCATGGAAGGTTCTTAGCATGATGACGCCGCTCCGCGTGCTGGAGCACGCCACCCACAGCTGGATGCGCGTCGAAGCCGCAGGCGCCGCGACAAGAAAGGCTTCAGGTGGTCTCGGAGGCGAGCAAGCGCTCGAATCCGCGCGTGACGTTGAAGTAAGACGACACGATTCGGATCAGGACCATGAGGGGCGTGGCCAGAAACATTCCTGGGATTCCCCAAAGCAAGCCCCAGAAGATCAGACCGAGCAGGATTGCCACCGGCTTGAGCGAAAGCCGCAGTCCCATGAGCTTGGGCTCCAGGATTTGCCCGATGAACTGCTGGACCACCAGCAAGATTGCGGCAAAGAACGCGACGCTCGTCCACGATTGGAGCTGGATGGTGGCCAAGAGGACGAGCGGCAGGGTCGCGATGATCGACCCCACGGTGGGGATGAAGTTCAAAAGAAACGCGAGAAGGCCCCAAAAAAGCGCGAAATCAACGCCGAACATCCAGCACATCGCGACGAAGATCGCGCCGGTGAGCAGACACATCAGCGTCTTCACGACCATATAAGCGCCGATGGTGTCGTTCATCTCCTGGAGAAGCCCGGTGAATCTCGAGGAGGAAAAGACCATGAAACCGGTGAAAATGACCACCAGCACGATATTGCCGGTGAACACCACCAGCGAGCCGAGAAAGCTCGTGACCATTTCACCGATAGGAAGCTGCTGGAGCTGCCCGAGAAGACCTTTGGTGCGCAGCCAACCCACGGCGGTCTGGACCCCCGACGAGGCCTCCATCATCTTGGTGAATTGGACCTGGTAATCGGGAAATCGATTGACGATATCCGTCGCCGAGACCACCCCGGCCGTCGCCAAGCCGAAAAATACGGCGAGAACTACCATTGTTGCGCCGAGCTTCGTGACCCAACGCAGCCGGCGCGCCGGAAAGGCGGACCTGAGCCGCCCTTCTACCTTGTTGATAATCATCGTCATCAAAATAGCGACGACGAGGGGGATGATGACCGAGCGGGTCAAATAAAGAATGGTGCCGATGGCGAGCACGCCCATGATCGCCACGAACGTGTTGGTGACACTGAAGACCGATCGGATCATCGAATCGGCGTCCATGTCCGAGATGCCAATCCGTTCGGCGACGTCGAGGAGCTTCTCGTACTCGGGAGCGCTGAGCTTGCTCTTCGACTCGAATAGCTGCGCGAGGTTGTACATGAAGCGCCGCTTCTCGCCCGTCGACAGCTCGTTGGCTGCCCTTTCGAAAAGAGCCTTGAGCTCTAGCTGGTCAGGCCCGCCGAGTAAGATGATCTCTTCCATGCGGGCAAAAAGGTTCCGCTTGCCGCGATGGGCCAGAAAACGCCGAATCCAGACGCGCTCACGCCGCTCGATCCCGCGGTGGGAGATCGAGACGTCGAGGAAGGCATATAGGTAGAAGAGGTCGCGCCATTCCGCGGCAGGTTGCTCCGCGCGCAGGGCGACCTTGTCGGTCACCACGCCGCGCAGCAATTTCGTGTCGCTTTCGGGACTGCCGACCACCATGATCGGCCGATAAGCACGAACCGTTCCATGTGCGTCCGCCTAAATGACGCGCACTGACCTGAGGTCACTGACGCAACAAGAAGCTTCGAATTGCGTTGCCCGCAATGCTGGCCAGGTGTGTGCGCCGCTGTGCTCGCCCCGGGCTCCCGGATCCGCCCCCCCCCGCCGAAGTGAGCGCTTGGCCGCGAAGGCAGCGCCTTGCTCTCGACGCGTCGCGATGGCTCAGAGCTGCAGCGACTTGGTTTCGAGGTATTCCTCCAATCCGTATTTGCCTAGCTCGCGGCCATGGCCCGATTGCTTGTAACCGCCGAACGGCGCCAGCGGGTTGAAGTTGGCTCCATTGATATCGACTTGCCCGGCGCGCAGGCGTCGCGCGACGCGTCGCGCTCGCTCGGAGTCCTTCGACCAGACGCCGCCGGCGAGCCCGTAGATGGTGTCATTGGCAATGCGGATCGCGTCCTCTTCGCCTTCGTAGGGAATGATGGATAGAACGGGGCCGAAGATCTCTTCCTGCGCGATGGTCATCTCGGTGCGGACGTTGGCGAAGACGGTGGGCCGGACGAAATAGCCCTTGGGAAGCTTCTCCGGCGCGTCGGGACCGCCGGTGACCAATGTGGCGCCCTCTTCGATGCCCTTTTTGATGTAGTTGCGCACGCGGTCGCGCTGCGCCGCGGAAGCGAGCGGGCCGAGTTTGGTGTTGGGGTCGAGGGGATTTCCCAGGGTGAAGCTCTCCGCCACCTGTTTGGCAATCTTCACGGCCTCGTCATGCCTCGATCTCGGCACGAGCATGCGCGTCCATGCCGAACAAGTCTGCCCCGAGTTCAGGTAGCAGTTTTGCACCCCGGTCTGAACGGCCTTCGACAAATCCGCGTCGTCGAGAATGACGTTCGCGCTTTTGCCTCCGAGTTCGAGCGCGACGCGCTTGACGGTCTTCGAAGCGAGCTCGGCGACACGCTTGCCGGCGCGCGTCGAACCGGTGAAGCTGACCATGTCGACGCCCGGATGAGCCACGATCGCTTCACCCACGATCGGGCCGGTGCCGCTCACGAGATTGAACACGCCGGGCGGCAGATTGGCCTCGTGGATGATCTCAGCGAGCATGAACGCGCTGAGCGGAGCGACCTCGCTCGGCTTGAGGATGACCGTGCACCCGGCCGCGAGGGCGGGAGCTACTTTGGCGGCCACCTGATGGAGCGGGTAGTTCCAGGGCGTAATGCAGCCGACGATGCCCACCGGCTCGCGCACGACGACCGAATTTCCGACCTCTTCATCGAACTTGTAGCTCGAGAGAAGCTGCGCGTTGATGCCGAAGGTCAGCGTCGGCAAACCGACCTGAATGGCGGTGGACAGGGCCACCGGCATGCCGACCTCTTGCGCGATGATCTCTGCAATCTCTTGCGTCCGTGCGACGAGACCGGTCTGGATTTTCTGGAGGTAGACCGCGCGCTGCTGCGCGCTCGTTGCTGACCAAGCTTCGAAGGCCGATTTGGCCGCCTTGACTGCACGATCGACGTCGCTCGGCGTCCCCGCCGGGATGCGACCGAGGACCTCTTCCGTGGACGCGTTGGTCACCTCCGATGCGTCTTTTCCGGTCGAAGATACCCATTCGCTGCCGATGTAGATCTTGTCGTAGACTTTCATGATGTCCTCCACCGCTCCGGTGCCAACGGAGCCGCGACTTTTGGGGGAAACGCCGGCCAAGTCAACACCGATGGCAAGCCCTGCACCAGCGGAATTAACCATTTGCGCCATGTTGTATCGCTATTCGCGACAGCGGTGGATGATCGACGGATCGCGCCGTTGCTTCGTGATCGCTTCTCGCGCTGGGCGACCACTACTCCAAGGGATTTGAGGCAGCACGACGGGCACGATGGATAGCCTTGCGTTTTTGGAGGAAAGGTCATGAGAAGTCTCGGCATTTTCTCGTGGTTGGCTCTTGCGCTCGCGTTCCTTCCGGGTTGCGGCTCCGATACGAAGAGCGGCGACCCAGGCTCGAGCGGCAACCCAGGGCCGAGCTCGGACGCTGGTACGGGGGTCAACCCGGGGACGACGCCTTGCAACATCCATTCGGGTTACGAAGGCGATGAGTACTGCATCCTTCCGCCCGACCCGAGCAAGGGACTTCAGCTCCACTATGGCCCCAAGAACTACGACGATCCCGAAGAGGTCGCGAAGTATCTCCTGATGCCGGGCGCCGAAAGGACCGATTGCATCTTCGTCAAGACCCCGAACGACGTCGAGGTTTTCCACGCGGAGTACCACGGCCGCATGCGACCGGGTTCGCACCACCTGCTCGTGTTCACCCGGTCTTCTCCGATCGCCGATTCGGTTGGCCCTGAAGGCTGCAATCAAGGAACCGACTCGGCCATGATCCTCGGCGCGCAGACGCCGACGGTCGACATCGACAACACCCGGAACGTAGCGCCCGAAAATGAGGGGACCGGCCAGCGGCTCGCACCGCACGCGCAGGCCGTCATCCAAGTCCATTACCTGAACACGTCGACCCAGCCGATTTTGCGCGAGGCGTGGGCGAACGTCATTTATCGCGACGCGAGCACGGTCAAGACCCTCGTCGATCCCATCTTCTTTCTCGCGGGGCTCGCCGCCAACATCCAGCCCGGAAAGACGCAAGTATCACGCGGCCAAGCAATCGCCTCGCGAGCGATGCGGCTCATCTCGGGCACGGGCCACTACCATTCCCACACCGTGCGCTTTTCGGCGTTTTCGGTCATCGCCGGCCAGCGGAATCAGATCTTGGAAGACTACGACTGGCACGAGCCGACCTTGTTTACCTTCGACAGCATTCGAATGAACCCGACTTGGGACCCGGATGCACGCAAGGCTGGCGCTTCGAGCGGTATCCTGAACCTCGACGTCGGCGACAGGATCGAGTGGGAGTGCGAGGTCGTCAATACCGGCACGGTAGCGCTTCGCTTCGGAAACGCCGTCGAGACGGCTGAGATGTGCAACATGTTCGGGACCTACGCGCCGAGCATGGGCGGCCCCTGGTCGGCCAGCAACCTGTAAGCCGACCTCAGGCGGGATCGTCTAGGCAGTCAACCCGCTGAGCGGGCCGGTGCAGAAGTCGGGATTGCCGAACGTGGTCGCCGGGACGTCCATCGCATTGAGCATCGAGACGAGCAAGTTGTTGTGGGGTACGTCTCCCGTGACGTTGATATACTGCCCCGTCTTGAAGTACCCGCCGCCGGACCCGGCCAAAATGAACGGAGCGTTCATGTGGCTGTGGGTGTTGCCGCGCGCAACCTCGCTCCCGAGGAGGATGACGGTGTTGTCGAGCAACGTGCCGGCGCCCTCGGGGACGGCGTCGAGCTGAGCGAGGAGATAGGCGAACTGCTCCATGTACCAACGCCGGATCACACGCAACTTGCCCCACGCGTGCACGTCGGTGTCGGGCTGGTGCCCCATGACGTGCTCGTCGCCGACGATGGGCTGCAGCCCCGAGCCGCTCCCGTCGTCGTACTTCAAATAGGGATACGGTTTGTTGTTCGTCGACGCCGACCATTGCAGCGTGGCGATACGGGTGAGATCGCAGCGAAATGCCATCACCAGAAGATCGGTCTGCAGCTTACCGATGGCGGGGTAGTTCTTGGGGTCGTTGAGGTTGATGGCGGCGCCCACCATGGGAACCTGGCACGAGCCGCCGATCGTCCCGCTCTTGTTGTCGAGGCGCATTTCGACGTCGCGCACGGCGGCGAGGTGCTGATCGAGCTTCAGCTGATCTTCCTTGCTCAGACGGGGAGCGAGCGCCGCGTACTGCTTGCCGACCGCGTCGAGAATCGAGTGGCGGCGGAGGCGCAGCTTTTCGAGGCCGAAGGGATCCGCCCCCAGCTTGGAAAAGACCAAGTTGAACATACTGTACGGGCTGGTTTCGTTGGCGATGGGCTGGTCGGACCCGGCGTAGCTGATGACGGTGCGGACCTCCGTCCCCCCGTAAGCCGTGGATTGCACCCCAAAGTGCAGTGACTTGTGCGGGGTGTCTTTGCCGACGGTCTTGGCGATCTCTTGGTCGACGGAGATACCACTGCCCCAGCCCGCCAGCGTCCCGTCCCCACCCACCTGGTTGCCTGGATTCAGCGAGCGTCCCGTGAGGAACGCCATGCCCTGCTGGTGCGGTTCACCCGGCTTCAGGTTGTGTACGGAAAGGTCGAGACCATTGAGAAAGATGAGCTTGTTCTTGAACGGCGTGAGCGGTTCCATGATCGAACCGGTGAAGTCCATGGTCTTCGGCAGCTCGATGTTGCCGTTCGGCATGTAGAAGACGAGGAAGCGCTTGGGGAACGGCGCCGCGGCCGCCTGAGAGGCACGGACGATTCCCTCGACGTCCGAGCTCGCTCGCGAGCAACCCAGGCTCTGCATCAGAGGCAGCGCCAGCGAGACGCCCGCCGCACCCTGAAGAAAACCCCGTCGGGCCAATTTCGGCGGCTGGTTCACGGCGCACCTCCTGCCCTGCGATACAGAAATGCATCCGTCTGGGTAAAAGCCACGAGGAGCTCCTTGATGTTGCCTTGCTTCGCCGCGAACGCTGCGCCGACGGAGGAAAGGGTGCATGCGTCCAGCTCGGTCTCGCCACGCCCGAACGCGAACCGGAACCACTGCGCGGTGTAGCAGCTTCGCACGTCCTTGCTGGCGGCAAGCTTCTTGGACAGGTCCACCACTCCGACGAACGTTCCATCGATGTCGCTCTCGGTGATGGTTCCCGATGCATCGATGGTCTTGCCATTTTCCACGGTGCGGAAGCGGCCCATCGCATCGTAGTTCTCGAAGCCGAAGCCGAGGGGGTCCATCATCGCGTGACACCCCCTGCATGCTGCCACGGTAGAGTGCTGCGCGAACCTTTCGCGCGCCGTCGACTTCGGATCGGGCTCCGGAGGAGTGATCATCACATCGGGAGGAGGCGGCGGCATCTGGTCGCACAAGAAGAGCTCGCGGACCAATTTGCCTCGATGCACGGGAGACGTCTGGTTGGAGTGGGCGTTGATGGTGAGCAAGCTGCCGAGGGTCATGATGCCCGCCCGCTGCGCGGGATCGAGCTGGACCTTCACGAACGCTTGCCCGGTGGGACCGGGCACGCCGTAGAACTTGGCCAGATCGGCGTTCATGAAGGTGTACGGTGCCGTGAGCAGGCTCGTGAGGTCGCCGGTGCCCTCGAAGATGACGTCCTGAATGAAGGACGCAGTCTCCTCCTGCATCAAGTCTCCGACCGCCGTGGACCACTCGGGAAACAGCGCGGCGTCCTTGCCTACGCTGGCAAGGCGGTTGTAGTCGAGCCACTGCTCGTGAAAATTGCCGACCGCTTGCCTCGACTTCGGATCGTCGAGCATCCGCTTGGCCTCCGCGGTAATGGCCGTCGAGGTGCCGAGCTGACCTGCCTCGGCTGCCGCGAAGAGCTTGTCGTCTGGCATCGAGCCCCAGAGAAAATACGAGAGGCGTGACGCCGTTTCCCACGCGTCGAGGCGCACGACCTGCTCGCCCGGTGTGGGCGCCACGCCGAACTCCACGCGATACAAGAACGGCGGGGATTGAAGCGCCGTCTCGATCACCATTTGGATGCCAGAGCGAAAATCGCCGGCCTGGCGACCGGTAGCGAACCATCCGAAGAACATGTCCGACTCTTGGGTCGTGAGCGGGCGGCGGAAGGCGCGCTTTCCGAACTGCGCGATGAACTGGCGAGCGCACGCGTCGTCGGCGGTCGTGCAGCCGATCTTGCTGGACATCGGATCGGTGGCGCGCACCGCAATGCCCTCGGCGGCCAGCATGTATTTCTCGGCCAATGTTGCGGAGGTCACCAAATTCGCCGCGTTGTTGTTGAAGCCGAGCGCCTCTTCTTCGGCGCCGAAGCCGGCGGCAGGCCTCGTGGTGTCGCCGAGCAGATCGCGAACGGTATTGTCGTATTCGAAGCGCGTCATGCGCCGGATGGGTGCCGAACCCGGGTCGGGCCGACCGGTGCACGCGGAAGGCGGCGGAACAATGCCGTCGCCGCTGTCTGGGCCACCGCCACCGGTGCCGCTGTCTGGGCCACCGCCACCGGGTCGCGTAACTCCGCCCGGACCAGGGCCGCGGCCCGCGCCAGGCCCAATGCCAGTGCCAGTGCCAGTGCCAGTGCCACCGCCGGGGTCAGGGTCAGCGTTCTCAGAAATGTCGCCGATCTGCCCCACGCAGCTGACAGCGCCTAGCAGGAAAAATACAGAGAGATGAGATTTCTTCCTCAATAGGGCCACTACCTTAGTTAATGCCCGCCGCGCGAAAATCTGGGCAGGTTCTTTTCATCATGAGGTCGTTTCACGAGTCAGCTCTCAGGCAACCGAGCCCCGTACAGCGGGCTCGTAGCTCGGAACTCTTGAGTCCCGCTCTCGTAGCGATTGGGCGTGGAAAAAAAGGGTCATTTCCGCGCCAAAAGACTGCTGCGTCGCTGGGTAGGTTTTTTACCTACCAGTCAATGTTCGGGCTCTCAATAGCCCTCGTAAGACGGCGGGTGCGCGCACTTTTTTCAAGGCCTTGCGAACGACGACCAGCGTCTGCTTGCGCCGCGTGCCGGCCAGTCGTCGGCGACCGATCCCGCCAGGTCTTGACTGGCCATGCTGGCGCCGAGCGTTCGAACACGGCGCGCGGCGGGTTCGACTTCGATCTGCGCCGAGTGAGATGGTCAGTTGATAATGATGATGGACTTGCAGGGGAAAAGGAACTTGATGACCGTATTTTCCGGTCGTCTCCAGTTGGCGCATGCAGCTCCCACGAGCTCGAGCTGCGTCGCGCTGTTCATGCGCCAGCCGTCGACGTTCGATAGAGGAACTGGGGCGTCTTGGACGAGGACTTGAGCGTCGGCCAAAGCGTCGAGGTTGACCTTGATCTTGCCCGCGAGGTCGAAGATGCAGCCCTTCACACCCGAGATGACATCACTCAGTTGCTTGACGAGATCGTCAGTGCGGCGGGGGTCTGACAGATCGGGGCGGAAAACACGCGCCGTGCCGCCGGGTGATGTGTAGGTGGCAAGCGATTTGGCCCCCGGAACGTTGGCCGTCGAAAATTCCTGTTTCCAACCGACGGCATTGGGATCGCCACCGTAGAAGCACTGGTTGTAGATGTCATCGACCGAATTGACGGGGACGGCCACCGCTTGGCCAGCGCCCGCGTTGGCAAACCCTTGCAAGGTCGATTCGGAAATGTCGCTCTGTGCCGATTTCAATCCAAACACGAATGTCTTGAAGCCTGCTTTGGCCAGCTGCTGCAGCTGGGCGATGACGCTGTCGACAGGACAGAGAACGTTTCCATCTGCGCAGTAGTCCGGCTCGCCGTCGGTGACGAAGAGAATTTGCTTCTCTCCGTCGGTCGTGTCCCGGGCCAAGATGTCCCTGACCTGCGAAAGGACGCGCATGGTCGGTGTCTCGCCTTTGGTCGGCCGCGGTAAGGATTGATACAGCGCCGCAATCTTGTCGTAATTGTCGATGCTGGCGTCGACGCGATCGAAGAGGGGACACGTGCTGTTTACCTCGCCGGTGAAGGCACCGAAGCCAAAACGGATGTCGTGCTGGAGCGCCTGGATCACCTGCAGGACCCCCGTCTTGAGAGGCTCCCACGCGGCGATCTGTGTCGCAGGATCGGGCGTGAACATGCTTCCCGATCGATCCACCAGCACGAAGACGGTCGGCACTTTGGGCACGAAGCGCACTTCCGCCTGCTGGCAGGCTGCGTCGGGATCACGAGGGCCCGCGTCAGGAAAGATGATGGGGCCGGATCCTCCCGACCCCACGTTGCCAGCGCCGCCGCCGTTGCCATCTCCGCCCGAGCCCCCTTCACCTCCGGTGGGGCGTAACCGTGGTTCGTCCTCCCCGCTGCAACCATGGGCACCGAGGAGCGCGAGAAGCAGCGCCAGCCGAGCGACGACCATCGGTGGCCTCCTAAATCCGTCCCATGCGCGCCACCTGGCCGGGCTCGCGGTTGCGATGCGGTCGGTGGACGGAGGGCGGGGGAGCCATCTTCTCGAAAGAACGCTGAATGCCGCGTGCATCCTCATCTAGTGCATCCGGACGAAAATCGCGGCTCAACGAAACGAGGAGACACTGTAGGGGCGGCCGCCATTCGAGTCGTCCCTGACCGGTGTCGAGCCAAAGCAAAGCGGGACTTCCCGAGATCGTAGAACGCACCCGTCTCTCGGACATCGAGCTTGCGAATCGGTCTCGCGCAAGTTGTCGGGAAGTTGCCGAATCGTGAGCCTTCGCCCCGCCGGTCGAGCGTTGGACAGTGGTGTTTTCAGACGCTAATCTGCGCCCCGCTCAGGCGTCAACCGAATCGCGAGAACACATGCCCATCATCGAAGCAAAGGTACGCGACGAAAAACTGTTTCGCATTCGCCATTCGCTGGCGCACGTGATGGCACAAGCGGTGCAAACGCTTTTCGCGGGCACGAAGCTCGGCTTCGGGCCGGCCATCGACGACGGGTTCTATTACGATTTCGTCTTCTCGAAGCCGGTGAGCGATTCCGATCTACAGCGCGTCGAGGCGAAGATGCGCGAGATCATCGCCTCGGGGCAGAGCTTCGCGCAGACCGATTTGCCGCTCGCCGACGCCATGCACACGATTAACGATCAGATGGGCGAGCCCTTCAAGGCCGAGTACGCGAGCGAGCTGGCGAACAAGCAGGGTCTCAAGGAGCTGCGCTTCTACAAGAACGGGCCGTTTCTCGATATGTGCGAGGGTCCGCACGTCGCCGACACGAGCGAGCTTCCGCCTGACGCGTTCAAGCTTCACAGCATCGCCGGCGCGTACTGGCGCGGCGACGAGCGCAACCAGATGATGACGCGCATCTATGGCTATGCCTTCCTCACCAAGGCGGAGCTCGACGAGTATGTCGCGGCGGTCGAGCAGGCCAAGCAGCGCGATCACCGAAAGCTCGGCCAGGAGCTCTCGATCTTCGCGATTCGTGACGAGGTGGGCAAAGGGCTGCCGCTTTGGCTTCCGAACGGTGCCGCCTTGCGCCACGAGCTCGAGAAGCTCGCGCACGAGATGGAATTTCGCGCCGGATACAAGAAGGTTGCGACACCCCACATCACCAAGCGCGGCCTCTACGAGACGTCCGGGCATCTCCCACTCTACGAAGAGGGGATGTTTCCCCCGATGGTGCTCGACGAAGAGGGTCCCGAGGGCAAGGGGATCAAGGAAGCGTACTACCTGCGGCCGATGAACTGCCCGCATCACCACATGGTGTACGCGTCGGAAAAGCATTCGTATCGCGACTTGCCCCTTCGCTATACGGAATACGGTTCGGTTTACCGCTTCGAGCGCGCCGGCCAGCTCCAAGGGCTGACGCGTGTTCGCGGCATGACGATGAACGACGCGCACATCTACACGACGCCGGAGCTCCTCAAGGAGGAGTTCAAGGCGGTCATGGATCTGCACAAGCGGTACTACGACTTGTTCGGCTTCAAGAACTACTACCTGCGCCTGTCGACGTGGGACCCGCAAGATCCCAAGCGCAAGAGCAAGTACGTCGAGGATCCCGAGGCCTGGGCGGTGACCGAAAAGCTCTTTCAAGAAGCCCTCGACGAGCAGGGGCTCTACTACACGCTCTCGCCCGGAGAGGCTGCGTTCTACGGGCCCAAAGTCGACTTTCAGTTCGTGACCGTTACGGGTCGCGAGTTCACCGCCTCGACCAACCAGCTCGACTTCGCGGTGCCTTCTCGCTTCGAGCTCACGTACACCGATCGCGACGGCAAAGAGAAGACCCCCTACTGCATCCACCGAGCGCCGCTCGGAACGCATGAGCGCTTCGTCGCGTTCCTCCTCGAGCATTTCGGCGGGGCGTTTCCCACCTGGCTCGCACCGGTACAAATCGGCATCGTCCCGGTGAGCGACAAGTTCCTCGACTACGGCAAGAAGATCGAAGCCGTGCTCCTCAACGAGCTCGTGCGGGTGGAGCTCGATTCGAGCGCGGGCACGATGGGCAAGAAGATTCAGGAAGGGTCGACGCGCAAGATTCCCATTCTTCTCATCATCGGCGGCAAGGAGATGGCCGACGAAACCGTGACCGTGCGGCGCTACGGCCGGAAAGAGCAGACGACGATGCCCTTCTCCGCGTTCGTCGCTATGGTCTCCGACGAGATCAAGAACCGGCGCATCAAAGACGCCTAGCCGCTGCCCTGACGGGTGATCCGCCGCACATGCCGCTGCGTCGGTAACGGCAAGAACGCGACCATGATTGTGCCATCCCAGGTCTCGTCGTGTGCAGCTGCGCCTGATGCCGATCGCCGGATCCAGCAGGTCGCACGCCTCGACCGTCCGGCGCTTGGTAGGCTTATTGCAGCGGTGTCGTATTCGATGACGTGGAGCAACCTCGAGCTGATCAATGTCCGCGATTTGTACAGCCCTGGCCTCAGTTTGCTCTACGACCCAACAACCCACGAGCTCCCGGGGGACATGCTCGAACGTCTTCAGCAGGCCGCGCCGAGACGCGCGTGTCGCTCGAGCTCCGCGCCCCGAGCGCCAGGTTCATCGTCCGGTCGTTGCTCAATGCGCAGCCGACGGGAGACATACCGATCGTGACCCAGCTCAATCCCAGAACATTTACGCCTACATTGCGCACACCTGGCCCCTCGCTTTCCGATTCGGATGGCGTTCTCTTGGCCCTCGAAACGGCTCAAGCGCTCGAAGTGCGCGGCGATACTGCGGAAGCAGCGCGCTGGCTTCAGCGCGCCGCCAACGAAGCCGAAAAACAAGGCAACGACACGCGCGTCCTCGCTCTCGCGCACGCCGCGGCCGATTTGACGAGCGCGTCAGCGCAGGCCCCGGTGACAAAGGCTCCGCCACGCCTCGGCTGGCAACGGGAACCCCTCGACTCGGAGCCGACGCTTCTGTGGCGTGCCACGCCGCCTCCGCTTCCCGCCCGCGCCTCTTCCCTCTCCACGCCTTCCCCGCCGATCTCGTCCGTCTATCAGCGCACGATGGCGGCGGAACAGCCCGGCACTGAACGCAGAGCGCGCATGGGCGCCATTCGCGTCGCGATCAAAAAGCCGACGCTCAACGCGCAGTCGTTTTCGGTCGAGCGATTGGACGCGCACCAGCCATTGCCGCGAGGGGCCGTCGAGGGCCTGCTCGTGCTGGCCGGCGACGTCGATGAGCCGGCGGAACGGGAAGCCGACCCTTCGTGGAACGCTGACTTCGCCGAACGCAAGTGATGCTCGAAGGCGACTGCCTCCGCTTCCCAATCTCCTGCGCTTGAATGCGTCGACCGCTCCGCTGCCGAGTGTCGCTTGAGCGCATGCGGGCGCCTACGATGCGGTCGGAACGTCCCGTGCTCGCCGAACCTACATTGGGGCTCGATCGATCCTAGCGCCCATACGGATGTGTGGGCGGCGTGATTGCAGCTAACATCGACGCATGGCCGCGAACCGGCGTATCGCCTTGTTTCTCCAGAGGCGTGACAACGATTACCAGCAGCTCCTTCACGATGACTGCCTGGCGACGGCCAGCGAGCACGCCTTTTCGGTCGAGGTCTTCTACGCAGAGGGTGATGCCAATCGGCAAGTGCAACAGCTACGGGAAGCGCTGCGCGAGCCGACCGCAACCCGGCCGACGGCCGTGCTGGTCAGCCCGGTCAGGGAGGGCACCCTCATGCCGACCGTGGACGAGGCCGTTCGAGCGCGCGTGGGATGGATCGTCCTTAGCCAATGGAGCGAATACCTGAGCGCACAGCGGGGCCAGTTCGGAACCCTTCCCGTCTTCTGCGTGATGCCGGACGCCGAAGAGATCGGCCGCGTCCAGGCGCTGCAGTTCAAGGCGTTGCTCCCGAATGGCGGAGAGCTCGTGTACATTCGCGGCCCCCTCGGGGCTTTCTCGGCAGAGCGACGGCTGGCAGGTATGCGCAAGGAGCTGCCCGGAAGCTCACTCAATCCGGTCATCTTTACAGGCAACTGGTCGAGCGAGAGCGGGGAGCGGGCGATGGGCAACTGGCTTCGTGCCTTTGGCGGGAGCGAATTGCCGCTTTACGTGGTCGGTGCACAGAACGATCGCATGGCCATGGGGGCGCGCGAAGCGCTCCTCAAGGCAGCTGCCCAGAACAAGAGATCGGCGCGGCGATTTGCAGTCACGGGCTGCGACGGCTCCCCGTCCTATGGACAGCGTCTGGTCGGGGAGGGAAAACTCACCGCCACCGTCGTGATCCCGTCGGTGTCCGGACGAGCGGTGGTGGAGCTCGCATCGGTCATCGACGGCGGGCCACCACCGCCGCTGGCGATCACGGTCGGCGTCAGCTCATATCCCGACATCGAGGTTCTCGCGAAGCGCGAACCGAAATAGCCCTCGATCACCACGGCGTCGGTATCATCCTTCATCGACGCCATCGATTTCCTCGCCCTAAGGCCGATCAAGGCGTTACAAGAGGCTCGTGAAGGCCGACGGCCCGGCACCGACGCACGCGCGTAAGATCGTGGTTTTACTGACGCTCGCGCTCGTCGGCATCGCCTACCTGGATCGCGTCTGCATTTCGACCGCGGCTCCCGCCATCCGCAGAGACCTCGGCCTCGACCAGGCCGAAATGGGAATGGTGTTCAGCGCGTTCACGTTCACGTACGGACTCTTCGAGATGCCGAGTGGATGGCTCGCCGATCGCTTCGGCGCGCGCAAGGCGCTCGCGCGCATCGTGATCTTTTGGTCGGTGATGACGGCGGCCACCGGCCTCGCGGCCGGATTCGCGTCGCTCATTGCCTTGCGTCTCCTTTTCGGGATGGGCGAAGCGGGCGCATTTCCTGCGACGGCGCGCGCCTATGCGCGTTGGTTGCCAGCAAAGGAACGCGGCCGCGCGTTCGGTCTTGCGATCATGATTGGCGCGCTCTCGGGCGCCGCGACGCAGCCGCTGGTCGTTCGCCTCTTGCCGCTCGTGGGCTGGCGCACCGCGTTCGCGCTCTTCGGCGCGGTGGGCGTCCTGTGGTCCATCGTGTGGTGGAGCTATTTCCGGGACGATCCCCGTGCCCATCGAGGCGCGAACCATGCCGAGCTCGCCATCATCGGTGCCACCGGAGACCCGCCACCTCACGGGCGCGTGCCGTTCGGGCTCCTAATACGCAACCGGACGCTTGTCGCGCTCTCTCTCATGTACGCCGGAACGATCTACGGCTGGTATTTCTATTTGACCTGGCTTCCGACGTATCTCCTCGAGGCGCGCGGCTTCGATTTGAAAGCGATGGGATGGTTCTCGGCGGCGCCACTGGTCGGCATTGCCTTGGGCGTGTTTCTGGGGGGTGTTCTCAGCGATTTCCTCCCGGCCCGTTTCGGAAAGCGCAACGGCAGGCGCATTCAAGGGCTAGTCGGTCTTCCGCTCGCTGCGCTCACTGTCGCAGCGGCCGTCGCCACGCCGAATTCCGTGGTCTCGGCCGTACTCCTCGCGGTGGCCGCGCTTTTTGCGGCGCTCGGCGTCGCGCCGGCGTGGACGCTCTGCGTCGACATCGGCGGGCCTCACGCCGGCATCGTCAGTGGCGCGATGAACATGTGCGGCAACCTGGGAGGCGCTTTGGTGTCGCTCGTGACCGGCCTTTGCGTGCAGCACCTCCACTCGTACGACGCGGCGATGTATTCGATCGCGGCGATGTACCTGATGTCGGCGTCCTGCTGGTTGTTCGTCGATCCGGAGCAGGTGATCGACGCTGTCCCTCAGCCGGACCAGCTTTCCGGCAAAGGCGCGATCGAATCTTGACCGCGTCGTGCGCCAGCATTAGAGGAGATGTCCTCGTGCTTCAGTCCTATCACCACATTGGCCGCTGGATGAAGATCGCTCCGCATTGCGCGGAAGAGGTCGACGCCACCGTCTGACGTGACGCCCTCTTCCCCGCCGGTCGGGGAAGGGCTCGATGGACGAAGCTCGGACCCGGTCGGCACCGCCACGGAGCGAGCTATGCTGCCGTCCCTATCCGCCTCACCGACAGCACTCCCCGAGCGCTGGGTGACTCGCCACGTCGTCTTGATCCTGGTTGTCCAGGTGGTTTTTGGCTTCGGTTGGTCGCTGTATTTGCTGACGCCGACGTTCCTGACCACGGTCTTGCACGCCGGCCCCGAAACCATCGGTCGGATCAGCGCCGCGGGTGGGCTCGCGGGTCTTCTGACCGTTCCCTTCGCGGCGCGCGGGCTCGATCGACTCGGTCGGAAATTTTTCTTTCGCATCGGTGCCGCACTGATCGTCCTTTTGTCGATCGGTTTCACACTGGTGCGCGAGATCGGACCGTTCGTGTACGTGTTGCAAGGTTGCGTGGCGGCCGCCTTCGTCTTGGCGTTCAACGCGACCGCGGCGCTGCTCGCGGATCATACGCCCCCCGCCAAGCTCGGCCAGGCGATCGGCTGGCTCGGTGGCGCCAACGTGCTCATGAACGCCGTCTCGACGATGCTCGCCGAGCCGCTGGCGAAGCACTACGGCTGGGATTCCGTCTTTCAATTGGGCGCGATCGCGGGCATTGCTGCGTTCTTGCTATCGTTCGCCCTGCGCGACGCGCCCGCCGCGCGCCTCGAGGCGGCGCGGCAGACGTCCATGCCCGGCACCGGTGCCGGCACGAGTCTATCGACCGTTCTGGTGTCGACCATGCTGATCAGCGGCGTGTTCATAGCGATGTTCGGGTTCATCCAGCCGTACGCGCTCGGACTCGGCGCGCGCGAAGTGCGCGGCTTCTTCCTCGGCTTCAGCACGTCGGCGGTGGTTTGCCGTTTGTTGCTCGGCGGGCTCGGCGATCGTCTCGGCCGGCGCAAGCTTTCGGCCTTGATCCTCATCGGCTACGCGCTCGTGACACTCGTGACGGTACGACTGCAGCCGCAATTCCTCGTGCTCTACGGGCTCGGCTTCGGCGCAGCGCACGGCCTCTTGTATCCGACCATGAACGCGCTCGTGCTCGAGGTTGTCCCCGCCAGCCGTCGTGGGCTCGGCATGGTGCTCTACAACGGAGCATTCAACGCCGGCACGACCTTGGGCGCGCTCGCCTGGGGCCTCTTGGCCGCGCAGCACGGCTACCCGAGCGTGTACGCGGTGGCGACGCTGGTCGCGTTGGTCTCGGCGGCGATCCTCATGTTCGGACGGCGCGCGACCGCTTCAGCGGATGAGCTGTGATCTTTCTAGAAGGAGCACGCGGTCTGGTCTTTCTCACCCGGGATAGTTGGGTCGACAAACGGTCCGTTTCGTGCCCTCGATCAATTGAGTTAAAATACATGCAATTAGCTGAATCTGCCGGGCGCTGCCTCGCGGATAGCCGCGGGTGTCACAAACGATGCGCGGCCGGTGTCTCTATGTCGAAACCAAGAGAAAGTCTGGAGGAGACATGGCCAGCAACACCCGGGTCCCCAAAGCGGAGATAACCGGCATCTACGGGTACCTGCTGAAGAAGATGACCCGCAAGATGCTCGGCGACGTACCGGAGTCGGTCGGGGTGATGTGGCACTACCCGGCTGTGCTCAAGGACATGATGGGGTTCGGCCGCAAGACGGAGAAGTGGGACCGGCTCGACCGGAACCTGGCGTCGTTCGCGCACATGGCCGCGGCCAGCCTGATCGGCTGCCGCTTTTGCCTCGATCTCCACTACTTCATGGCACACAACAAGGGTCTCGATGAAGCGAAGGCTCGGGAGGTTCCGCGGTGGCGGAAGTCTGACGTCTTTACTCCCTTGGAGCGGAAAGTGATGGAGTACGCCGAGGCGATGAGCCAGACGCCGCTGACCGTCACCGACGAGATGTCGGCCGCGCTCCTCAAGGCGCTGGGGGCGCCGGCGCTGGTGGAGCTGACCGCCAGGATCGGGTTCATGAATGCCTCCGCCCGGGGCAACATCGCCCTCGGCATCCACTCGCAGGAGTTCTCGGCGGCTTGCGGCCTTGCGCCGCTCGCGACCCCGTCGACGGAGGTAGTCTCCGCGGCATGAGCGACGAACCTTTCGTCACCCACCGCAGCCTGCTCTTCACTGTCGCCTACGAAATGCTCGGCTCCGCGGCCGACGCCGAGGACGTCGTGCAGGAGGTCTGGCTGCGATGGGCCGACATCGGCGCCGATGCCAGGGACGAGGTGCGCGACCCGCGCGCGTACCTGGTCCGGATAGTCACCCGGCAGGCGCTCAACCGACTGCGCACGCTTGCCCGGCAGCGCGAGGACTACGTCGGGGAGTGGCTGCCCGAGCCGCTGCTGACGAGCCCCGACCTGGCCGAGGACGTCGAGCTTGCCGAAAGCGTCTCGATCGCGATGCTCACCGTGCTCGAGACGCTCGGGCCGAGCGAGCGCGCGGTCTTCGTGCTGCACGAGGTGTTCGACGTGGCGTACGACGAGATCGCCGAGGCCGTGGGCAAGTCCTCCGCAACGGTCAGGCAGATCGCGCACCGGGCGCGCCAACACGTGGCGGCGCGGCGCCCGCGGATGGAGGTGAGCCGCCCCGAGCAGCAGAAGGTCGTGGAGCGGTTCCTCGCCGCCCTCGCCACCGGTGACGTGCAGGGCCTGATGGACGTGCTCGCTCCCGACGTCGTCATGGTCTCCGACGGCGGTGGCCTGGTGCCCACGGTTCGGGATCCGGTCGAGGGCAGAGAGCGGGCGGTGGCGCTCCTGTCCCGCTTCTCGAAGGTCGTACCGGACGCGGTGGTCGCCACGCTGCTGCTCAATGGTTCGGTCGCGGCCCGGATCCAACTCGACCCCCAGCGCAGCATGGTGATCACCTTCGTGGTCGAGGACGGCCGGATCACCCGCCTCTATGGGATCCTCAATCCGCACAAGCTGCGACGGCTGGAAAAGGTGGCGGAGCTACGGCGGTGACGCGCGCAACATCGACTGGCTCAGCCGCGACGGTCCAGCGTGCGGCTTCGGCGCGGGCTCGCGAATCTTGCCGCTGCGGAGTGTCGCTTGCGCGCACCCTCTTGAACCCGCCCGCGAAGGCCCCGTGATTGCAGCTGACGGCTGGGCCGACGGAACGGCACAATGCTAGGGTGAGAATGTCGGATCATGGCAATCGCGGACTTGCATGCAGCGGTGAGGGCAACGGAGCGGGAGCAGGTGCTCATGGCGCGCCGCTCAGGGTATGCTGCCGAGGTGTCAGACTTGCCGGATAAGCTTGGTGCCATGACTGCAGCAGCGACTGTGTTCGGCGAGAACGGGGTTGCCTTTGCGCTCATTGGTGGGCTCGCCGTCGGTATTCGCACCGGCGTGCCGCGCGCAACGCTGGATGTAGACTTTGCCGTTCCGACAAGCGTCGACCGGGCTTGGCTCACAGAGTGTTTCGTGAAACGGGGATTTTTGCTCAAGGGCGAATTCCCGCATAGCGTGAACTTCCAACATGTGAGCGGCGAACCCGTTCAACTTGCCTTCGACCCGCTCTTCGATGCGATGATCCAGCGAGCGGAAGCCGCCCGATTCGGCGATCTCGAACTGTTTGTCGTCCTGAAGGACGACCTGATCGCCATGAAACGTCGAGCGGCGGCCGACCCCCGCCGTCGCCGAAGCAAGGCTTTGCGCGACCAAGCGGACATCGCACTCTTGGAGGGGGATGTACCGGAGCCGGACGAAGGTTGGTGAGCTGGAGCACGGCCCTGGGGCCGCAGCGCCAATCACTTTCCGGCACCGGCACCGTAGCGGTCTGCTTATCGCTTGTGGACACGAATATCGTGATGCGCATGCGGCAGAGGTCAGCCGGCGCGCCCTAGTGGCCCACGTTGGCGACGGCGGGCGAGCGAGATCGCGCGCGTCACCTCGATCGCGCATCCAAGCGACGCTTGACAGCCTTGCTTGGACGCGCGATCGCGGTTTCCGCCTGCAACGCCGCTGCGAACATTGCCGCGCCAGGCGCGGCAATGTTCATCACGCGGTCGGCACCGTCAGCTTCGCCGACTCGAAAAGCGGCAACAGCTGCTTCGGGAGATCGTCGCCCATCGCTTTTTGCGCTTTGGGAAAGTAGTGGCTCTCCTCTGCGGCCACGTGCTTTTGAACCAGCTCCGCAAGCCGATCGAAGGCCGTTCCCCACGCCGCATCGCCGTAGGAGTACCTATCGACCTCGGCGATCTGACGCTGTAGCTCCCCGGCCTCACGGGCGTGCTCTTCGGCGATCCCGCTCAGTTCGGGGTAGGGCGCCATGGCCGGGTAGACGGCCTTGAGTTCGCCGGTCTCATGTCCGAGCAGCTCGCTGCGGATCGTCGGATAAAGGCGCGCGCGCACCTCTTTGTCCGAGCTCACTTTCACTCGAGTGATCAGCGCGGACACTTTGCCGTGCTCCTCCATCAAGTGCTTGAACACGCCGGTGAGCCCTTTGACGGTGGCTTTCACGTCCTTGAGAGCGCCCATAGCGGCTGACGTCGCTTCTTCAACACGGTTCGGCATGGCGTTATCCTCCTAAGAGCATTCCTTTGCAATGCCGATGCCGAATCCATTGCGCATACGTAGAAAGGCGGGCGGGCCTATCGATCCTCCGTCTGACAGGAGCGAGCTACCCGTCGATCGCCACCGTCGACCCATCCGCCGCGTCCACCGCTTCCACGTGCTCCTGTGCTGCCGCCACTTTACGGCCGGTCCGCGAGCCCCTGGTTGAGTCGCGCGACCTGAGCATCGCTGAGGGACTGCCGCGCAGCCGCCATCGCGCGCTCCAGCATCCCGGGTTCGGCCTCGAGGTGCCGCAGGATCTCCAGCCGTTCGGCGTGGGTCAGCACGGGCAGCAGCATGGCCAAAAATGCCGAGCTCTGTTCGCCACGGCGGGCGGCCAGCGCGGCCACGGCGCTGGCCGGGGGATTGGCTGCACCTAGGGCTGGGAAAAGGCGGTTCTCTTCGTCGTCGAGGTGGATCAGATAGGCAGCGAGAAAACGATTCCATTCGCGATAAGCATCGAGCGCCGCCGCCTCGAGGTCGTCTTCGCCGAGCGACGGCAGGCCCAGGACTTTTGTTTCGACCGCCGCGAGCTGGGCGTCGAGCGCCTGGTGATCGGACGTCATGGCGGCTGCCATGTCCGGCGACGTCTCGCGCAGCAGCGGAGCGATGCTCGAGTCCTCGAGCTCGGCATGTCCCCGCAGCATGCCGGCCACCCCGCGAAAAGCGTCGACCATTGTCGTCACATTGGTCCGGTCGACGCCGCTCAGCTGAATCGATACGTCGAACAACGTCCGGCGCAGGTGCTTGTGGACGATCGTGTAGAAGTCGCTTCGGCTCACGCCGCGAGCGTAGCAGGAGTGTTCACTTCATCATCGGGACGCCGCAGCCGATTCGTCCGCCGGGGTTGCTCTCGTTGCCGGTGTGTACGACGACTGCGTGGGGCAGAATGTTGCTGACGGCCGCGCCGCCGATCGTCCAAGTATTGGGCGCAGAGGACGTAAAGGTGTGCAGCCCCTTGCCATCCGACATGCAATTGAGCTCGCCCAGCATCTCGCCCCGCGGCACCCAGTGATCTCCCGCGCCGACGGCGTCGTTGGCGCAGCTCGCGTTCGCATGGAGGTGCCAAGCGTGCATGCCGGCTGGACAGTTGTTGACGTCGACAACGACCGTCACCTGGCCTGCCCGCTCCGTGAAGGTTGCGGTGCCATTGATCAGGTTTCCCGTCGTGGCCGCGATCGTCGCTACTGCCGAGGCTCCGCTGGCGTCCACGGTGGTCGCGTCGGCCACTGACGAATCTGCGGGTCGGGTGTCGGCGCCAGCGTCGGGTCCTGCGCCGCCGCCGTCGGTCATCCCTGCAGCGCCCCCCGTGGTTCCCGCGGCACCGCCCGTCCCGCTGCCCCCGCCCGTTGCGCCGCCGGCACCACTCGCTCCGCTGCTGCCACCCGTTGCGCCGCCGGTACCACCCGCTCCGCTGCTGCCGCCCGTTGCGCCGCCGGCACCACTCGCTCCGCTGCTGCCGCCACTCTGTCCACTGCCACCCATCGTTCCGCCGCCCCCCGCCGCTCCTCCTGTGCCGCCGGTCGGTGCACCGCTCGAGCCGCCCGAGCCCGTCGATCCGCCGCTGCCCGTGCTGGAGCCACCCGAGCCGGCGCCGCCCGATGCGCCTCCTGGGGTCTCGTCCGCGCCGCAAGCGGCGAGCGCCGGTGCCATTGCCAACAACGAAATACAGACGGTTCTCGCCAGAAGATTCATGGTGCCTCCGGTGCGGTGGCGCGAATAGCACCGATGGCTATCCCGACAGCGCGCCTTCGAGGGGGCACTCTATCAGGGTCGAGGCTTCTGAGAAACCGGCGCGTCCACCGTTGTCCCCGATGGCGTGCGCCTCGCGTCAACCGCCCGATTTCACCGTCGGCCAGTGCATGTTCGGCAGGTCGAAGTTGCAGGGTGTGCATATCGACCCGCTGGGGCGCTACCGCCCTGCGCCAAGACCGACCTCAGGACCCGGATGCGGTCGGCCATCGCGCGTCGGGCGATGGCGGGACTCGAAGGCGAAGAAGTCGAACTCGGGCATGCTCGGGCCGCGTCCGGCCGGGCACGGAGCCGGGGCTCGCGCGGGGACTACGGCTGATTCTCCTCGATCCGTGTCTCGCCGAGGTCGGCGAGGATCACGTCGGTCGCCTTCTCGCTGACCTGTCATCGGCATCACCAAGAAGGCGACGTCGTCACGCATCGGCTCGAGCCGGTTCTGCGGATTTACCTGCCCGCGCCGCTGGACCTCCGTCCGACGGGTTCGGGAAGGGGGCAAACCAGGCCGCGATCACGCTGGGAATGGACGCAATGAGCACGAAGATGAAGAAGTTCCGATAGCCCATCCAGTCGGCGAGCGGACCGCTCGCCATCTGCGTCGGTACCAAGACCAGGTTCATCAGCGCCGTGCAGAACGCGTAGTGCGTCATGTGGTATTTGCCAGGCGATATCTGCTGCATCATGTACAGCATGTTGGCAACCATTCCGAAGCTGTAACCGAACTTCTCGATGCTGACCAGGAAGGAGATCGTGGTCATCGAGAGCGGACTACCCGGAGCAACGGCCTGACTCAGAAAGATGTAGCAGAGATGCGGAATGTTCATGCACAGCGCCATGAAAACGAGCGAGCGTTTGAGCCCAAACTTCGCAATGAAGGCGCCACCCGCAACGCCGGCGGCCACACTGACGATGGTACTGATCAATCCATCGATCAGACCCTTTTGCTCCAGCGAGAGTCCCAGCCCGCCTTCGCTCACCTTCGCTTGCATGAAGAGGGGGGCTTCAATCAGCAAAAAGCCTTCGCCGCTCCGATACAGAAACACGAATAAGAACATCATCCAGATCTTTGGCTTGCGAAAGAAGTCGATCCATTGATCGACGAATGTCGTCATCACCTCGCGTGCATCGTGGGGGCGATGCGGGACCGAGCCGGTGGGCAGAACGAAGGAATGATAAACACCGAGCCCGGCCATCGTCGCCACGCTGATCCCGAGTGCGAACGCCCAGGCGGCCTTTGCGTTGAGGCCGGCTTCGGTTTTCAGCACGCCTGCGACCAAGACGACGAGGGCCGTCGCGAAGATACGCCCGGCGATCCAGGCAGCTCCCTGCAGGCCGATCCACCCCGCTTGGGTTTTCTCGTCCAGTGACGTGATGTACACGCCGTCGGCGCAGATATCCTGCGTCGCCGAAGCGAAGGCGCTCACCCACAGAATGGCGATGATCACCTGAAAGTAGTTCGGCAACGGCAGGGCGAGTGCGACCAGGCCGAGTAGGATCGCGATCAAGAACTCCATGCTCACGACCCAAAACTTCTTGGTCCTGAACATGTCGAGGAAGCCAGCATACAAGGGCTTCAGCGACCACATGATCACGATGCTGCCCGTGGCAAGGGTGATCTCGCTATCCGTATGGCCGAGGTCTTTGAACAGGGTCCCGGCTACCCAAACCACCATTGCGAAGGGAACACCCATGGCGAAATACGAACTGGGGACCCACCAGGCCGGATGACGGCTGCGCGTCGGCTCACTCATGACGCGATGTTCTAGGTCACGGCACTGGCAATGTAAACGGCGCTAGGGACGAGCGCTGTACGCCGGCGTCGATCCATCGGCATGGTCTCCGATGGGGGCACGAGGCACGTGGACAACAGATCGTCGGGCCGGGCGGAAACGGGGAGTCGGATCCGTTGAACCAGGGGGCCGAGCCGGGTGACCCCACTCCCGGCCCTGCCATCGTGCATCGGATGCTCGACGGCAACCGCATGCTGTTCGAGGAAAATCGCCGTCTCGGCGGCACGCTGTATCCGTTCTGCGCGCTGGAGCTCTCGCGCGGAGATTGGCAGCAGCACTATCACGAGGTCTGGCACACGTTGATCGACGCAAAACACCGCTACGATCCCGGCAACGTGTTCGCGTCGGGTCCCAGTCTCGTGGATGACCGCACACGCCTCGAGCGCGCGCCGTGATGCGGCGTGGGCTTCACTGGCAAGGCATCACGCGCGCAATCTTGATCGACGTGTTGTTGGTTCCCGACGCCGGGTAGGCAACGCTCCCGTCCGAATAGGCTTTGAAGGCCTGATAGTCGTGATCGTTCACCGCGATTGTAAACTGAGCACCCACGGCGGCGGCTGTGCCGGAATCGCGCACTTGCGCGGCCAGCGATGAGCCGGAAGCCCAGGTCAGCAGCATTCGACTCGATCCGTAGGAGACCAGGTGCGGGTGGCCCGAGCTTCCCGCGTTGTCGACGGCTGTATCGGGGCCGGTGTCGGTGAAGTGCTGAAGCCGGATGGTTCCGCCCTGGCTCCAGGCGGTCCAGTAACCGGACCCGCTCGCAAGGACGAGATCACCCCCGAACAGGGTGCCGTCGCAGGTACCGGTAGCAATCGTCCTGTAGGGGTTGGGCCGGGCGATGCGACAGCTGTTATCCGTTGCGCAGACCATCACGAAGTGACTCGTTCGCGGGTCCCAAACGATGCGCGATGTCCAGGCATGGCTGCATCCCGTTTCGAAGCTATCGTGACCCGTCAACAACGCTCCCGCGCCGCTGACCACTTGCATCCGGTCACCTTCGTGGATGTCCACGCAGGCGGCGTTGTTGACTGTGATCGCGACGCCGAAGTACGCGGCGTAGTTCGTGCCATCGAAGGCGAGCCGACCATGATGCTGGTACCACCAGATGAAACGCGCACCGTTCTGGTAGCCCGCCAGGGATGCGCTCAGGTTCGTGACCTGGGTCTCCCAAGTGACTTGACCGGTGCTATTGAACCGCACCATGTACATCTCGCGGCAGGGGCTCGATGTGCCGCCACAGAGCATGCCGGAGCCGCAATGGTCGGTTCCGGTTCCTGTGGATTCACGCGTGAGCAACACCACTCCGCCACTGTCGTCGGCGTAGATGTCCTGCAGATCGATGGCGGGGAAGCTAAAGGGGGTCCCGACCAAATTGTCGTTGCAGTCGAGCTGCGCGACATAGACCTTGCTGTCCGTGCCCAGCCAGGCGACGCGCGAACCTCCCGACGGCATCGCTGCAATCGCCAACGGTAGCGGTACAGTGTCGCCCTCGTTTCCGTAGCCGGTGACCGGGATCCCCAAGGCGACGTCGGTGACCTTCACCGTGGGCGTCGTGCAAGAGCCAACCGTCCTCGAACAGGTGCCGCCGTCGCCTGGCGGTGGCGGGGTGCCGCCACTGCCCGCCGCCCCACTCGTTCCACTTGCGCCGGCGGTTCCGCCCCCGCCGGCAGTCGCGCCAGCGCCGCCCGCGCCACTTGCCCCGCCCTTGCCGCTCGTTCCCGCGCTACCTCCGGCCCCACTTGCGCCCGCGGTGCCGCCCGTGCCACTTGCGCCGCCCGTGCCACTTGCGCCACCGGTGCCACTCGCGCCACCGGTCCCGCTCGCACCGCCGGTTCCAGTCGCGCCGCCGGTTCCAGTCGCGCCGCCGGTTCCAGTCGCGCCGCCGGTCCCGGTCGCACCGCCGGTTCCGGTCGCACCGCCGGTATTGGAGCTTCCACCCTTGCCAGGCGTGCCGGAATCAGCAGGGCTGCCCGTCCCGGCGCTGCCGCCAGTCGCATTGGATCCTGCAGAGCCGTCGGCTTTGTCCTTGTGTGGCGTCTCGGTGAGGGGACCGCACGAAGCTGCGAGGGCGAAAACTAGGCAGAAACCGAGGCGTTGACGTTGCATCGACAGTGCTCCTTCGCGTTCGCGTCGGTTAAGGACGGGTGGAAATTTTCGATGCTAAGCCCTGCCTAGCAAGGAGCGAGGCGGCGCAAGGACCGAGCCATCCAGGCCCGATCGCCAGATGGACACCGACCCAGTTGCTCAAGGTGACGCCGCCCGGACCCTCTGGCTCAAGAAAGCGCTAGCCCAAGCCGTGCTCCCACTCTTTGCGTCATTGCGCATCCCCGGCTTTGCTGGTGATGCATCCGACGTTTGACGTTTCCGGGAATCAAAAGACGGAACTCCTCCGATGAGCCGCGATGCCCCATCGCCTGGGCCGCTCGCGCTTTACCGCGTCACGCGCAGAATCATGTCCTTGTTCGCCGGACAATCCCCTCGACCGTCGCAATTGCTGGTGGTGACGTAAGGTTCTCCCTCGGGGCCCGCGATCACGTCACGAAGGCGCCCATGGGTTCCGGCGAAATAGACCTCGTGCGCGGCCACTTTCGGCGGTTTCGACTCGTCAAAGACGACGCGGTGCAAATGTTTGGACTCGAGGGTGCCGATGAGAAGACTGTTTCTCCATTCCGCGATCGCCTGACCACGGTAGATAGCGGCGCCGCCCGGGGGTACCGCGCTCTCCCAAGTCAGCGACGGCGACGACATCCCGGATTGCGCGCCGCAGGCATAGATCGTGGGCCATCCCAGATTGGCGCCTGGCGCGACGACGTTCACCTCATCGTGGCCGCGGCGCAACAGTTCGCCGCTCGGGCCGTGATCGGTGACGACCAGCATGCCTCCCTCGGTCCAATCGAATCCCTGAGTATTGCGAATGCCGAAAATGAACGCCGGATTTCCAAACACGGGATTGTCGGCCGGTACGCCACCGTCCGGCAGAAGCCGAAGGATCTTGCCGGCGAGGCTCGCCCGGTCTTGCGCGCGATCGGGCTCGCGTGCGTCCCCCGTTCCGACGTAGAGCATGCCGTCGGGACCGAAGCGCAGCCTCCCACCATCGTGGTATTCGGCGCTCGGGATCCCTTGGATGAGGACTCGGTCGCGTTCCGCTTTGGCGCCGTCCGCCGCGAGCGTCCAACGTTCGACGCGATTTTCGGGGCCGGACGGGCCGTCGACGGTGAGATAGAGATAGAAGAATCGATTTTGCGCAAAGCCCGGGTGCAGCGCGATGCCGAGCAGTCCCGCCTCGCTCGTCCTCCGGACGGCAACGGTTGCGACCGGAGCCGGGACGAGCGCGCCGTCGCGAACGAGGCGGACGCGCCCGGGACGCTCGGTGACGAGCATCTCTTTCGGCGAAAGGAAGGCGATTCCCCAAGGCACTTCCAGGCCCGACACCACGACCTCGGTGCGCACAGGGACGGTGCCTGTTGGACCATATCCATCCTTCACCAGAAGACAGCTCGGACTTTCTGGGTGCGAATTCGGACCTGGAGCCAAATTGCGCGCAGCGTCGCAGCGACTCGTCGTCATCGCGAGCATCGCGAGACCCAGCGCACGCGCCCAATACGCCGGTTTGCGGGTGGCGATGACCATGCGTTCGCCTTTTCTTTTACGCTGACGTCTCCTCCGCTGTCGATGGGTCACAGGTCCCGTCGACCGCAACCATTCGAACAGCGGCTCGGGATTCTAACCCTCTCCGTCCAGACGTTCGACGGAGTTGACGGCACCGCCGACCGACGCATGTCATGACCAGGCCAACCCTCGATGGCCGGAGGAGGACGTAGCCATGCGCAAGGTCGTTTTGTGGATCGGAATGTCGTTCGACGGGTTCACGTCCGGCCCGAACGAGAACCTCGACTGGCTCGTGCCGCTGGCCGAGACGCCGGAGTCTCGAGCGATCTTTCGCAAATTGCGCCAGCGCGTCGACACGATCCTGGTCGGACGCGTGAACTACGAAGGGTTCCAGGCGTACTGGCCGGCGGTCCAGAACGATCCGAAGGCCTCGCCCGAGGACCGGGACCTTTCGCGCTGGCTGGACGAGGTGCCCAAGATCGTCTTCTCCCGTACGTTGCGCGAGGTGACCTGGAAGAACGCGCGTCTGGCGAAGGGGACGCAGCAGGACGAGATCGGCGCGCTCAAGGCCAAGCCCGGCAAGGACATCTTGATCCAGAACAGCACGCGGCTGACCCAGAGCCTGCTGGCGCTCGATCTCGTCGACGAGCTGAACATCATGGTTGCCCCGGTGGTCCTCGGCAGCGGCCGCGCCCTGTTTTCGGGCCTGAAGAAACGGATCGACCTCGGCCCCGCCGAACTCACCCGCTTCGACAACGGTGGGTTCGTGGCACGGTACGAAATCAAGAAGCCCGCCTAGCAGTCTCGCGATCGACCGCCCGCGCGCTCGGGTAGCCGCCTACGTCGCCGATCCATCCAATCGTGCGAGCCGCCCTCGTCGGTTGGTGCGACTACGAGAAGCGAGAATGAAACCTCGACGAGAAGAGAGCGCCAGGCGCAGCGGCGCCCGATCACGGCTCTGGGCGGCCCTGCTCTGCGTGCTTCAGCCCTTGGCCTGCTTGACGCCGCCGCCTTCCAACCCGTCGGACGCCGTCGCCTCGAACGAGTCGATGCTGCCCGCCATGGAGAAGATGACGGAGCTCGACGCATGGTCCGCGACCGCGCGAATGAGCCCCGGCATCAACATCGGCAACACACTGGAGAACACCACTTCGTGGGAGACTGGGTGGGGAAATCCCCCCATCACCAAGGAATTCGTCGCGAGCCTGGCACGTCTCGGGTTCAAGACCGTCCGCCTGCCGGTGGCCTGGGACACCTATGCCGTCAATGGCCGTATTCGGCCCGAGAAGATGAGCCGCGTCCGCGAGGTAGTCGACTGGATCACCGGAGCCGGGATGTTCTGCGTGGTCAACATCCATTGGGATGGCGGTTGGATCGATTCAGGATCGAAGGAGAAGTTCCCGAACACGTACACCACCTTCAGCCCCCAGGCGGAGAAGAAGTTCCGTTCGTATTGGGAGCAGATCTCGACCTTCTTCGCAGGAAAGAACGAACAGCTGATTTACGAGGCGCTCAATGAAGAAACCAACTTCAGCAATGAAGGTTCCACCGAGAAGGCTTATGCGACGCTCACCCGGGTAAACCAGATGTTCATCGACACCGTCCGGAGAACGGGCGGCAACAATTCGAAGCGCTTGCTCATCGTCGCCGGTTATAAAACCGACATCGTGCAGACCTGCAGCGGCGCGTACAAGATGCCGACCGACATCGTGCCCGGCAGACTCTTCATCTCCGTGCACTACTACACCCCGTGGCAGTTCTGCGGGCTGACCGAGGACGCCGTGTGGGGGAAGATGATGACGACGTGGGGGAGCCCCGACGACGTGAAGCAGCTCGAGCAGCTGTTCGACGAGATGAAAGACTTTTGCAACCGCAACGACATCCCGGCCTTCATCGGCGAATTCAGCGTGACGACCAAGAACAAGGAGTCCGCGTCACGCGCGCGCTGGCTGTCGGCCGTGGAAAATGCAGCGCTCTCCAGAAGAATGGTCCCGGTGCTCTGGGACACCGGGAACGACGTCTCCCGCCACGCCCCGTACACGGCCAGTCCCGAGCTACTGCAAATGCTGCGGAGCCATCAGCCATGAGACCTCGACATCTCGGCTTCTTGCTTGCGCGCCGGCGAAGGCTAGTGTGAGCCACATGCGCACCGTCGACGTGAACGCTTTTCTCCGACGCTTGGGCGTCGACGCAGTCGAGCCGCCCAGCGTGGGCGGGTTGCATCGTCTCCACCGCGCATTCGTGGAGCGCGTACCGTACGAGGTGATCGAGATCCAGCTCGAGCGGCCCACCACGCTCGATCCGTTCGAGGCGAGCGATCGCATCGTTCACCGTCGCCGAGGCGGCTACTGTTTTCACCTCAACGGCGCTTTTTCCATTTTGCTTGCCGCGCTCGGCTACCGCATCGTCCTGCATCGTGCCGGCGTGCAGAATCACACGGAGCCGCGGGCCGGCATCTATCGGAACCACTTGGCACTGACCGTGGAGGGCTTGCCGGACCAGCCAGACACCGGCTGGCTCGTGGACGTTGGCCTGGGCGATGCCCTCTACGATCCGATACCGCTTCGCGAGGACACGTATCGGCAGGGGCCGTTCGAGTACAGCTTGCGGCGGTCCGAGATCGCGCCCGGAGGGTGGCGGCTCGAGCATGACGTGCGGGGAAGCTTCCGCGCCATGGATTTCGAGGCGCAGGCGGCGTCGATGTCCGACTTCAGCGAGAAGCACGATTATCTGTCCAACTCTCCCGAGTCCGGTTTCGTGCGGGTTTGCACCGTGCAGCGGCGCGATGCGCACGGGGTGGATATCCTGCGGGCGCTGACGCTATCGCGGCTCGACGCCGGCTCTGGTTCGCTGACGGTGCTGGAGTCACCGGAAAAATGGTATGCCGCGCTGGCCGATGTTTTCGGCCTCACGCTCGACGACGTCCCGACCACGGATCGCGACCGGTTGTGGCAGAGGGTCGTGGCGCAGCATGAAGCGCACCTCCGTTTGGGCTCGGCATCGGCCTAGCTGACTTCTTTATCTGCCTTCCTATTCGCCCGACCTGATCCATCGAACCGGGGTTGGCCGCCGATGCCAGCGGGTCGCGGTCCGGGCCATTCGGCGATGCTCTCCGGTGCACGGGTTGACACGGTCGCTCCTTGGGGCAAGAAATCGGATTTTCGAGCGTCAGCGAAGAGCACTTGCGCCATCGTCGTGGCAAGAACGTCCTTCCATGTTCCTCGATCGATGGATCGGGCGCACAGCGGAGCTTGCCCGGCCTGTCTTCGCGCCGGAGGAGCCCGCCGAGCAACTGGCCGCGCTTCGCATCGTCGTGCCGGCGATCGTACTCGCCACTCACGAAGTGCGCTTCGCGCGCGAACTCGCCGCGGCACCCGCCGCCGTGAGGCTCGCCCCTGAGGGGCTTGGTTGGTTTGCCGCGCACGTACCGATCTCACCGCCCATCGCGCTGGCAGCACAGACGCTGTGCGTGTTCAGCGCCCTAGCGGCGATGGTGGGGCTGCGCGCTCGACCGGCCCTCGCGGTGATGACGCTGTCTGCCTTCTACCTCTTCGCCATCCGCCAGCTGGGGGGAGCGGTCTGGCACGACATGCACCTTCTCTGGATGGGCGCCCTTCTGGCCGCTAGTCCTTGCGACGAGGCATGGGCGTTCGATGGGCGCCGGGTGCCCATCGACGCGCGCTCGGCCAGGTACGGTGTGCCCATCGTCTTCGCGCGACTTCTCCTCGGGTGCATCTACTTCTTTCCTGGAGTTCACAAGCTCCACACGTCGGGCTTCGCCTGGGCCATTTCCGACAACCTGCGCAATCAATTGTGGTGGAAGTGGGCCGAGCATGGAGTCGAGTCGCCCTGGCGCGTCGATGAGGTTCCGTGGCTCCTGCCGGCGGGCGGGTTGTTCGTGCTGGCATTCGAGCTGTCGTTTCCACTCTTGGCGATGGCGCGCGCCACGCGACCATGGGCCGCCGTCGCCGGACTCGTTTTTCACCTGCTGGCAGGTACGCTCTACCGCATCCCGTTCCTGAGTCTGTGGGCGCTCTATGTCGTCCTGGTGAATCCGCGGTCAATAATCGACCGAGCCATGCATCTCTTGGCCCGCTTGCGCGGCGAGTCGCGCACCATCGATTCCGGTCGTCTTTCGTCGACCGAGCCCCCGCCCGCCTCGAGCCGTTCGCTCGTCGTGAGCGCGGCGGTGGGGATATTCCTGCTCGCGGGAGCAATGGTTCAGGGCATCCGTGGGCAAATGCGCTCGTATCCGTTTGCCTGCTACCCGACGTTCGAGTGGATGGCCGGAACCGAGATGCCGGATCTGCTGATTGAAGTCGAGAGCCCAGAAGGCCGCTGGTCCGTCGTCCCTCACGCGCGCGATCGTCGCGGATACCGCGCACAATACGAATGGGGTCAGATCTGGTCGCTAGCGGCGGTCACCTCTCCGCTCGACGTCCCACGCCTTCGCGCGTATGTGGCGGAAACGTTCCGGAGCGAAGGCGCACGCGGTGTCGTGCGTGACGCCGTACGTGCTCGCTGCTACCGCGCTTTCGTTTCGGTGGTGCCCGAGCGGCGAGCCGAGCCCCCCCGCCGCTCTGCGTTGCTGGCCGAATTCACGTTGCCCGGCCCCGCCATCACGCGCTGAGCGGTATTCCCCGCGCGCGGAGCGGTTTTCGCACGCGCGACTCCATGGCCTCAGCCGCCCGGACCAAATACAGGTCGGATTGCATCCACCCGAGAGCGTCCCCGACGCTCTCGTCGTACGCATCGTTACGATTCGCGCGCACGTCGTTCCATTGTCTTTGGATCGCGCGAATGGTGCTGTCCGCGGCCCGCCCGAGGTGCTCGCGGTCCTTCTCGTCGAGCTTTGGTAGTGCCCAGTCGAGAAATATGAATCCAAAGGTGCCGTGCATGGCTTCGTCTCGCACGATGCGACCGAGGATGGCCCGTGGTAGCGGGTGGCGCGCGGCGTGCCAGGTGCCGCGCAAGAGAGGGATCGAAAGCGCTTCGCCAACGCAGAAGAAACGGACGATCATGTCCCCCGCGCGCAGAAGCGGCGGCAGCCGATCATCGGGGTCGACGATCAGGAAGTCGGGGTCGTGACGGATCTCCGTCCCCCCGCCGAGCTCCATGGCCATTCTTGCACAGAGCTCGACATGTACGAGCTCGTCCAGTGGAAAGCGCGACGCCATGGCTATGAGATCGACCGGCGCACGGCACTCGAACAGCGCGCGCAAAGCCGCGCTGACCGCGAGCCCCGTGCGATGCTCCTGGAACGCGGCCGCGGTCCACGCACGGCGCGCGGCTATCCGTGCGTCGGCCGGGATTTTATCGGCGTCGAGCGTGCCCCACGGCATCGCTTCCACTTCCGGCCGCGCTCGCCGATAGCGCCGTTCCGTCCCTTGCCCCAAAAGCTCGAGCTCGAAAAGCTCTCCCGCGGGCGCATTCGTCGAAGGGCTCGAACGAGGTGTCGTCATGGGCGATTCGGAGGGACGTCCGGCGGATTGTCGTCCGCCGCATCCGTCGGAGCATCTGCCGCGTCCTCCGTGGAGACGTCGGAAGGCGTGTCAATCACTTCCGATCGCACATCGATAGGCGGCGCCACCAGGTTGGCAACGGGAAAGTCGCGTCGCACGTCGAAGGGCGGAGGTACCAAGTTTGCTATGGGAACGTCGGGACGCGCGTTGGGATGCCCATTGGTGTCGGCGTCGGACAGTCCACCGGGCCCAGCTACCAGGTTCGCGACGGGGGCGCATCCTTGACCCGCCGATACGTAAGACAATGTGGCGACGCCCAACGACGCGACGAGCAGCTTTCTCGCCTTTCGCTCGGTCTTCTCCATCTCTCTCATTAGCCCGCCATTTCTTTTCGGTGTCAAGCGCGGAGGGCGAAGTGTGAAGCGATTGTCGACAGTCATACCGCCGCGCCGTCTCGCGCCGGATCTCGGGCGAGAGACTTCTAGCGCCGCTCGATGACTCGCACGTTCCGACCATGTCGGGTGGTGGTGGCGGCCCCCGGTACACACAACCGCGACAGAATCACGCCTGCCATAGAGCGTAGGGAGGAGCGTCTCCTTTTCCTTGGTCAAATGGACTCTTTCGGTTGTCATCGGCCTCGCCCTGCCTTCCCGCGTCGAAGAACGATCGTGCAGCCGAGCATCACCGCGTCAGAACGAAGGGTGCTCTTATCGTGAGGTCGGTCCAAATGCTGTCTTCGGCGCGAATCGCGGCGTCCGCCGCCAGCGATCGGCGACGTTGCCTCTCTGAGGTGCCCCTAAGGGGCCTCTTTTCTCTGCCGGGACCGATCGTCGCTGGGCGATCGTTGTCGGCTCATCACGTCGGCATCTCAAAGATCGGAGAGGTAATGAACGCCGGTCATCGACTCCGACACCGCCCAGAGTCTTTTTCCTACCCCAATGTCATTAGCAACAGGATTGACACGGGCTTTACTCGGTCGACCGCCGATTTCAAGAAACCCGCCGGGGCCATAATATTCACCACCGCTCACAGGGTCGGCGCTGGCAGCGAGAATGATGGGGCGGGCAGCATCGACTGCTGAAGGTACCAGCGGCGTCACCTTTTCCTGTAGCCACTTGCTGAAGGCGTTCTTGGGAGCAAGCGCTTCGCTTTTTTTGTGGATTTCCGTCGCCGCGAACCCCGGGTGTGCGGCCAGCGCCGTGATATTGCTGCTCATCTTACGAAGACATCTGCTGAGCTGCATCGTGAAGCTGAGCATCGCCAGCTTGCTTCTCGCATAAGCTTTCCACTGATCATAGGGCGTTTGTTCCCAGTTCAGGTCGTTGATGTCCAGCGTACCGAAGCGATGCGCGAGGCTGCCGACATTGACGATACGCGCCGGTCGTTCACGGCGAAACAACGGTAATAACATGCCAGTCAGCGCAAACGCTCCCAGGTAGTTGGTGGCAAGCTGTAACTCGTGACCAGCATCGTTTCGCGTCAACGGTATAGCGACGATACCTGCGTTGTTGATCAGGATATCCAACGATCCGACCTGGTGCGAAAAATGCGCGCTGAACTCACGCACCGAATCGAGATCGGAGACATCCAGTCGCAATAACAGCACATCCGCGCCAGGTACTCTTTCCAAAATCTGATTGAGCGCAGCTTGCCCCTTCTCCAGATTTCTACATGCCATGACTACCTTCGCGCCATCGCCCGCCAACTTCAACGCAGTCTGAAATCCGAGACCGGCGTTGGCTCCGGTGACCACCACGTGTTTCACGATGTACACTTTCGTCGCTGGCGCGCGCCGCTGACCATGGACCTACGAGGCCAATTGCTGTTTGAAAAAGGCCAGTGTGCGCGGTGAGCTCCGCCCCAGATCCCGCACGCGATCATGCGTGAGTCTCGGCCCCAAGGCACTAACGCGGTTCCGCTGAGATTTCACCGCAGAGCTGACTCGACAACATCTTCGCAGCGGAAAGCAGGGCCTTTTGGAGCGCAGGGAGCGTTGCTCGTCTCATACCGCTGCCGACGCCGATGGCGACGAGTGCATGACTCAGCGTCGCCCGCGTCTTCCAGACGGGGGCTGCGATCACCGTCACGCCCGAGATGTAGTTGCCTTCGTCGACGGCAAACCCTTGGAGGCGCGTCTGACGGATCTGCGTTTTCCATTCATCCAATGTCGGGGGCTCGTCCCAGCGAAGCGTCTTGAACCGCGCTTCCAGCTCGGCTTCGGAGTGTTTGCCGAATGCCGCGATGCACCGGCCCGTCGCGCTGATGGTCGCCGGAAAGCGACTGCCGATTTGGGCGCTGAGCTGAAAGTTGGGCCCTGCCTGAGAGGCTGCCACGACGACGATATGGTCGAGGCCGACGATATGCACGCCGAGCGCCGTCACGTCGAAGGGCTGGCTAATGCGATCCAAGATTGGCTGGACCAGATCGTTGAACCGGTTACGCCTGAGCCAGTGATGCGCGAGCGTGAGAACGCCCGCCTCGAGAGAATACCGTTTGGTATCGGGATCGAAGGAAACGAACTCCTCGGCGACCAGGGCCCTCAGCACGTAGAGGCAGCTGCTCGGCACCAGGCCGAGTTCCCGCGCGATGGATTGCAGGCCGAGCGGCATATCGCTCTTCCCGAGCAGGCGCAAAACCGCAGCCGCACGTGAAATGGCGGGTGCTTTGCTTGCTTCGACCGCCTTCGCAAGCTGGCGGGCAGCTTGCGGGGCACGCCGTCGTTGGTTGGTCATCGACACGCTCGTCGTGGCGGTCGCGTAGCAAGGAACGGACGACCAGTGACGCGGCTCAATATACGGAACAAACTGCCACTTGCAACGGTAGCCTCTGGCAGCACGGCGGCGCGTCTCAGTGCTGGCTCTCCGGCGTGCGTACGACGAGGCCATCCAGTGCGGGCGTGACCTTGATCTGACAAGAGAGCCGCACGCCCGGCGTCGTGTCGCCGGAATACTCGATCATGGATTGCTCCATTGCCGACGGCGGCCCCAATTTTTTCTGCCACGCGTCGCTCACGTAGATGCGGCAGGTGCCGCAGGCGCACGTCCCGCCGCAATCTGCGGCGATACCTGGCACATTGTTCTTCACCGCGGTTTCCATCACGGTTTGGCCGGGCTTTGCGTCGATGACGTGCTCCGCACCGCTCGCCTCGACGTAGGTGATCTTCACCATCGAATCCTCGCTACATGTACCAGCCGCCATTCACACCGATCTGCTGGCCGGTGATGAAGCCCGCGTCGTCGGAGCAAAGAAACGCACACGCGGCCGCTACCTCTTCTGGAGTGCCGGCTCTGCGCACGGGTGTAAGGTTGGCGATGATCTCGATGCCAGGGAAATGGCCGGCCTCGGTGGCCTGTGTGACCATGGGTGTGTCGATGATCGACGGTGGAATCGTGTTGACGGTGATCCCGCTAGGGGCAAACTCGTACGACAGCGCCTTGGTGAGGGCGATCACGCCGCCTTTGGAGGCCACATAGTGGGCGCGGTTCGGTGCACCTGATTGTGCGCTGGAGCTGGAGATGGTGACGATCCGTCCCCAACCAGCGGCGATCATGTCGGAGATCGCAGCCTGCAGGCAGTTGAATGTGCCGGTCAGATTGATCGCCAGGACACGATTCCAGCTCTCGAGGGATATGTCGGTAAAGGAGTCGTTGGCGTCCACGCCGGCGCTGGTGACGGCGATCGCGATCGGTCCGAGCTCAGCGCGCACCGCGGTCATCGCCGCATCGACCTGGCTGCGGTCCGTGACATCCACGATGTGGATGGAAACACGGCACCTCTCGTCGCGGAGCGCTTTGGCCGCATGCTTGAGCAGGTCGCCCTGACGATCGAACATGGCGACCGGGTGCCCACGCGTGGCGAGGGAGCGCGCTATGGCGAGTCCAATCCCTGAAGCGGCTCCGGTTACGATGGCGACCCGACTCGCTGCCCGTGCCGCCGGATCTTGCTTGCTCGCTGTGTTGCTCACGGCTGTCTCCTATCAGTGATGGTCGAACGGACAGCTCAGCCCGCAGGAGTGAATTCGAGGTGGAGCTCACGCAGCCCACGCAGAAGAAAGGTCGGCTCGTACTCGAAGCGTCGGCTGCCTTTGCGCCCGTGCTTCTTTTCGTCGAGGCGAATCTCCGAGGTGCGGCTGAACAGACGCTCCAGACTGACCTTCGCTTCGGCACGCGCGAGCGGCGCGCCTACACAGGCGTGAATCCCGCGGCCGAACGCCAAATGGTCGCGAACATTCTTGCGGCCGAGCAAAAAGTCGTTCGGCCGTTCGAAGTGGCGCGGGTCGCGGTTCACCGCCCCCAAGAGCGTCATCACCGTCGTGCCGGGCTCGACCTCGAGATTGCCGATCTTCGCCGCAACACGCGCGAGCCGGAAGTCACTTTTCACCGGTCCCTCCAAGCGAAGTACCTCTTCCAGGAAATCCGGAATGCGATCTCGCTGTTTGCGCAGTGTTTGCTGAAGCTCGAGGTCCTCCACCAAGAAACGAAGCGCGGCGGCGAGTAGACGAACGGTCGTGTCCTGACCTGCCCCGAAAAGAAAGGCCGCGATGGTGACGAGATCGATGAGGGATGGAGCGCTTCCGTCGGGATATTTTGCCAGCGCTAGCTGCGTCAGTACATCCGCGCGGGGCTCGTTCTGCCGCTCGCTGAGATAGTTGAAAAACCACATGCCAATCTGCTCGAGGGGATTGTTGCCTGCTTGGAGGCTACTTCCGTCGATTTGCCCCGGTGTCGAACCGATCAGCTTGCGGAACTCGGCGTGATCCGCCTCCGGCACGCCGAGGAGGTCCGCGATGACCAAGGTCGCGTAGGGCTGGGCGTAATCAGCCACCGCATTGAAAGAGCCTTTGCCGAAAAATTCGTCGATCTGACGATCGGCGAGGCGCCACATGAACTCCTCGTTCTCCTTGAGACGCTTGGGCGTGATCATGCCCATGAGCAGGCCCCTCGTTTTCGCGTGCGAGGGCGGGTCCTGGCAGACGATCAACGCGCCGTACGGGACCGTGCTCCGGTACTCCTCGATTTGGGTACTCAGATCCCGTTCGCTGCCGACCTTGAACGGAAGTCCGAAGGGGCCTGTAGCTGCGTTCACTGCGGAGTAGTGCTCGTCGTCGCGATAAACGGCGAGTGCTTCGTCGTATCCCACGACGGCCACCACCGGATGTCGGGACAGCGCCACTGCGGGCCCTTGCCTACGCAAGTGCTCGAAATATGGGTGCGGATCGTTGATCAGCGAGGCGTCGGTAAAAAAGTCGACGGCGTCGAAGCTGCTCATGTTGGTCGCTCCGTATCCTTGGACTTGGCCCAGATCGAGACGCTGTTCACTCGATTAGCAAACCCAAGCAGCACCCGTCAACATGAAATGTTGGTCACTTGATTAGCGAGCGAGTTGGAGCCGTTCCTGCGCAACCGAACGACGGTCGGGACTCCAAGCTCAGCGTCTTGTTTTGCGAGCTTTCGGCTCGGCAGCGGTTCGACCACGCGCTGGCGGCTGGGCCCGAATCATCGTGATCACCGGCCCATACGGCTCGGCGCTTTCCTCGAAGTAGCGAGTGCAAGCCTCGACAAAAGCAAGCGTTGGCGCATGTCCCTTCGAGATGCCGAGCGCGCGTTCCTGCACGAGACCGCGGGCCAGGCTGGTCAGCAGAAGCGTGACGACGAGCGGCGGAATTTGCGGCTCGATACCGCGTTGTTCGAACAGGCGGGTCAACCCCTTGACCTCCAAGCGCCGGCATTGCTCTTCATGGCGTGCGATCTCCGCTTGCACCATCTTGCGATGATTGGATAGCGCCACGAACTCCATCGTCAGCGCGGTGCGCGAGGGATCGCTGTTGAGATTCCACAGCGCCCGAATCGGCTGCTCGGATTTCAGCGCCGCGTCCAGGCGATCGAGACCTTCTTCGGCCATACGGCGGAAGACGGCCAAAAAGAGGTCATCCATGGTGCGGAAATAATAATAGAAAAGCGACTGTTTCATGCCTGCCGCAGACGCGAGCCGCCTAGAGGTGACCGCGGCATAGCCCTGCTCGATCATCAACCGTTCAGCCGCATCGAGCAACTGCGCCCGAACGGTCGAATCCTCCGCTCCAATCCTTCGACTCGACTTCATCAATTCTCTCCGTACGGTGCACGTTGGTGGACGCCGACCAAGCATCGCCTGCGGATTCGGTAGCGTCGCCCCCGCTCCTTAGCTGGTTCTCCGGCCTCGGCTGTGGAACGCAGGGGCACTTCGAGACGGATCACGACCACCGGAGTTACCACGGCAGGCCAGCCTACGACAGGTTCGCGAACCCGCATCCGGTAGGGCGCCGTGAGCTGCGCCGCGACGCCCTACTTGAGGTGGCGGATTGAGGTGGTGGACGAGGTCCCCTCGCCGAGCTGGAAAACTCCCCACGAAGGATGGCAGGCGCCTTTGCCCGCTTCCACCGCGGCCCGGCGATTCAATATATAGAATGGCATTCTATATTTACAATCCGTTGTCTCCGTGGAATGACTTGGTCGTTCGATGGCGAAGCTGACCGAATACACGCGCTACGCCGATGCCCAAACGCATGCCGATTCAAAGGCGTTGTGGGAGCTATTCGCTGGCAGCCGCGAATACCTCAACATCGCGCACGAATGCATGGTCCGCCACGCGGATGGATCGGGACGCATCGCCGTGCGCATTGCGCATTCTGGCGGAACGAATGAGGCATTGAGTTTCGACGACATCGCCGCGGGATCTGCGCGCGTCGCACATTGGCTGGAGAAGAACGGCATCGGGCCCGGCGATCGCATCGCCTTCATGCTCGAGCCGTCGCTGCCCTTTTACGTAAGCCTATTTGGGGCAATGATGATCGGGGCCATCAGCGTGCCGCTGTTCACGCTGTTCGGGCTCGACGGACTTCGGTTGCGAGTCGATGACTGCAAGCCGAAGCTGCTGATCACGAACTCGGAAAAGGCGGAGATCGCCAGAGGTGTCGAAGGCGTTCGTGTCGTCGTCGCCGACGCGTCTCTCCTCGACGAGATGGCGGATTTTCCGAGCGTCTACGAGACGGCGACACGCGCCGACGATCTGGCCGTGTTCCAGTACACGTCGGGCACCACGCGTGAATTGCCGTCGGCAGTGAAGCACTCGCACCGCGCGCTGGTGACGCTCATGTTTGCGGCGCTCTACGGGACGGGAATCCGGCCGGGAGACGAGTTTTTTTGTCCTTCCTCGCCGGCATGGGGCCATGGCCTTTGGCACGGCACGCTGGCGCCGCTGGCGCTCGGGGTCACGACGGGCACTTTCGCCGGCCGCTTCGATGCAGTGCGGCTGATGAAGGCGCTCCAGGACTACGAGATCACGAACCTGTCGGCGGCAGCCACGCACTACAGAATGATGAAGAATTCGGAGAAGGCGAAGGATTTCGCCTTCTCCATCAAGAAGCTGTCTTACACCGGAGAACCGATCGATCCCGCGACGCTGGAGTTCATCGATAGGACATTCGGTGTGCCGGCGTGCAGCATGTATGGCACCACGGAGATCGGAGTGGTGCTGGTGAACTATCCTGGCGCGAACGACTATCCCGTCAAACCAGGCTCGCTCGGAAAGCCGGTACCGGGCCAAAAGCTGCGGGTGCAAAGGCCGGACGGCACCCCGGCGGAGCCGGGCGTGGTCGGCGAGCTCATGCTGTGGCGCCGCAATGCCTGGGAGACCACCAAGGACCTCGCCCGTATCGACGGCGACGGATACTTCTATCACGCCGGCCGCGCCGACGACGTGATCATCTCCGCTGGCTGGACGATGAGCGCGGTCGAGATTGAAAACACGATGCTCAAACATCCTGCTGTCAAGCAGGCCGCGGTCATCGCCGTACCGGATGTGACGCGAGGTCAGGTCGCCAAAGCATTCGTCGTAACCGACCGTTCGCCGAGCGCAGACTTTGCCACGGAGCTCCAGACCTTCACACGCGAACGATTGAGTCAGCATGAATTTCCGCGTCATGTCGCGTTCGTGAATGACCTCCCGAAGACGCCGGCGGGAAAGGTCAACCGCAAGGTCCTGCGCGAGCGCGAAGTCGCCGAGGCGTCCGGCAACCAACGAGTTCCAGGGAGAATGCACATGGCTGACACCTCCAGCGCCGACCGCTTCCCCAAGATCACGGAGCAAGGCCTCGGCCTCCTGCGCAAGCGGATTGGGGTTTTGATCACGGATACGGTCGAGCCATGGAACCACGAGGCGACGCGCGATGGCATTCGCCACTATGCGCACGGCATCGGCGACGACAACCCGCTCTGGACCGATCCTATTTATGCCGCCGCGACGCGGTTCGCGACGATTGTGGCGCTGCCGAGCTTCCTCTTCTCGACCAGCCGCATCGTGTCTGGGTATTGCGGCGGTCTCTCCGGCGTTCATGCGATGTGGGCGGGCGCGGACTGGACGTGGCACAAGCACGTCCTGCGCGGTGACGTCATCGGCACCCAGGCCTATCTGAAGGATCTCGCCGAGCACCAGACCCGTTTTGCCGGGCGAGCCTTCCAGCAGACCTACCACACCGATTTTTTCAACCAGCACGGCGACAGGGTTGCGGAATGCGATTCTTGGGTATTCCGGACCGATCGTGACGAGGCGCGTGAGCGCGGCACGAAATACACCGATGTTCGCGGCCGTGTCGAGCCGTTTGGGGATGAAGAGCTCGCTGAATTCTACAAGCTCTACGAGACCGAGGAAATTCGCGGCGCGACGTCCCGCCATTGGGAAGACGTGCAGGAAGGTGACGCGCTCCCACGTATGATGAAAGGCCCGATGACGGTGACGGGCTTCATCGGCTATGCGCAGGGCTGGGGCGGTCTTTACATCCGCGCCAACAAGCTCGCCTGGAAGCTGCATTCGAAGCACGCGGGCCTCGGCATCAAGAATCGCTTCAACGTGCCCGATTGCCCCGAGCGCGTTCACTGGGACGAAGCCTTTGCGCTCGAGGTGGGCGCGCCGGGCGCATATGACTACGGCCCCGAGCGCTGCTCCTGGTTGACGCATCACATCACGAATTGGATGGGCGATGACGGCTTTTTGCGGAACAGCAAATGCCAGATCCGTCGCCACAATCCCGACGGTGACGTGCTCTTCATCGAAGGTATCGTGAGCCGGAAATTCATCGAAAGCGGAAAGCATCTCGTGCAAATCGAGCAGAAGGCCGAGACGCATCGCGGCGAGCTCTCCGCTTCCGGTTCAGCCGTCGTAGAATTGCCGAGTCGCTCTTCCTTTCGCTGACCCTTCGTTCGCTCGGAGATACTCCCAGCTGGGCGGGCGCCATCGATTCACATCCGTCGCGAGAACCTCAACCCATGCGTGGCACGATGTTGGGAAGCTCCGCAGTCGTGCGAATCCCCGGGGGCGCCGCGCAAACGTACGGCACCGCATTGATGACCCGATTGGCAGTGATCGCAGCCATGGCTGCAGAGACGCGCTCGGGCGCGACGGGAAACGCGATACTCACATCGAGGGGCGTCTCGCCCTCGATGAGAACCCGCCATCCGCTCTTGCGCAGATCCCAGTCTTTGTCGATGTCTTGCGTGCAGTACCAGTTGATGCGGTAGCGGATTTTGGGGTTACCGTTGCGCATGGCCGAGATGGTGATGCGCTGCGCTGCGACCGTGCCTTGCTCGATGGGTGTGCCACCCGGCAAGGGAAAGCGCTGCTGGGCATTCGCGGTCTCGCCGGACAGGTCGATGCGATCGATCGTCAGATGGAGCGCTTTCGCAATCATATTCACCGATTGGATGAATCCGTGACCTACGTGGGCCAAGAGGTGCGGGTTGAATTCCTTTCCACTTGTGCGGCCGAATCCCATGCCCTGCGTGATCTGGATATCCGGGCAGCTCGCTGGGAGGTCCGCATACTCGTCGATGGTCATGCAATCCATGCGGCGTGACATGGATGCCAGCACCAACGGCAGAGCTTCAGAGCTGAACCCCGGGCTTGCGCCGGTTGCATGAATGGAGGCACCACCTTTGAGACACGCGGCTTCGGCGCGGCGGCGCACTTCTGGATCCATGCGCTCCGGTTCGAGATAGTCCACGCGCGAGGTGGCGATGTTGATGCCTGCTTCGAGGAAGCGGCACACATCATCGACGTTCGGCCCTTCCTGCATCGCAACGATGCAGTCCGGTTTCAGAGCGATGATCTCGCCAATGATGCGCGTTGCCTTTACCCCCGTGGGCGGGAGGCCGCACAGTTCGCCAGCGTCGCGTCCTTCTTTGCCTGCAGAATGGACATACACGCCCACGAGATCCATCTGAGGGCTGCGGATCAGCTCTCGCGGACTGGCCTCGCCAATTCTTCCCGTTGCCCACTGCACGACCCGGTATTTCTGGTTTGGATCGGGAACCCCTAGCGATTTCAAAGTTGTACTCATTGGACGCGCGCTTCTAAATCGGGTGGCGGTGCGAACCCCCGGAGCCGGGCCGTGATGCACGCTTCCGCCGACGATCTTGCGGCGGCTACTCCCTTGCAGATTTCACGCTTCCCGCCGGTGAAGGCTCGGCTGCAGCTAGTTCCGCGTTCGGTTCAGCGGTCTACTGCCGAGGCGTGATCGACACATAACAGACGCGTCGGCGCGCCGTGCGGCCAAACTTTGATGGAAAAGGGCCAAAGTTGTGCCGTTCTCGCCAGGAGGGGCAGCATGAGCGGCTGCTCGCATCTTCGTCGCGTGCTCGTTATCGGCAATCGCGGCGTCTGCGCAGGGCCAATCACTTGCCGACAGGAGCCAAAGCGCCAGCGGGGGCTGTTCACGGCGACCGAAAGCTGGCATCTCCGCCTCTCGGCCGCAATCGATCGGAGCTGAACGAATGGAACACGTTTCATGTTCGCGCGCTTGGATGATGCGGCTTCTGGTAGCCACTTCAGTATGACCTCCATCGAGCACGGTACCAAAACTCACATCATGGTCGAAGTTCACGCCGATCCCAAAGGGTCGATCGCCAAATGGATCGTCAACACGTTCCAGACGACCTGGCCTCGCAACACGATCACTCGGCTTCGCGTGCAAGCGGCCAAGCCTGACGTCCAGGACCATCCCCGACTCAAAGCCGAGCTGACCAAGACGGGCTACCTCAACTAGCTACTCCTCGCTGGCCTCTTGGCCACCAGGGAGCAGGATCGGCTGTACGACGGGAAATCATGAGCACGACAAGACGGCCTTCGCGACAATGCGCTAACGGCGATGAGATTTCCACGAGGCGTGTCCGATGCTGCCGACTACCGGCCGCTCATTTGTCTCGCCGCCGGCCCACGCGAGCGTCGAGATCTCGAAATTTTTCAGGGCGCAGCGTTCCATGCAGCGTCAACCGCAATACTTCGCGCGTAAACCGCTTCACCATCTGTTGGCGTTCTTTCGCGCTGCGTGCGTGCGCACGAGCCCATACCGGCCAGATGAAATGGCCGGCGAGGAAAAGAACCGAGAGAACCTCGAGATCCATTCCGGGCTGGGCCGACGGGGTCTTCGCAAACCGCGCGAAGCTCGACGCGTATTGCCGCCAGAATGGATCGTCGGAGGGGCGGCTCGAGCTCAAAACCTCGAACAGCCAGATACGGCCGAGCGCCGGGTTCTCCATGGCGAAGGCGGCGAGGTGCTCGTTCACCGCCTCGATGTCGTGGCCTTTCACCGGCCGGTCGTGCGCGTGGGCCGGGTCGCCGAATACCGCGCGATACAGCTTGTCGCTGACCCACGCCGCCGTGGCTTCGATCAGCTGTTCGCGGGTCTGGAAATGCTGGTACGCCGTACCGCGATTGACGCCGGCACGCTGGGCGACCTGGGCGACGCTCAGCCCCTCCTTGCCATCCCGCGCCAGCACCTCGCGCGCTGCCTCGAGGATTGCTTCACGCGTGCGCTTCGGATCGCGTTTCCTGCGGGCCCGTTCTTCTCTCATGTCTCCCTGTTCATTCGACCAGCCGACGTACCGGCTCACGTGCGCCGGGGCATGACTAAATCATATTCAGGGCATGGCGGGCGCTGGAAATCGCCAGGCGTCCACACAGCGCAAGGGTGGAGCCCTGTCGCATCCGGCCACCGCCCGCTCGTGCCCGTTCGGAGCGGGGCGCCGGGACGTCGCCCATTCGCAGACGCAACGCCCGTTCCCGTTCGATCGGATAATCAACATCAGTGTTGACTAGTAAATCCTTTCTGGGTGGTTTTCCCACAACGAGCCGACGGCCGTAGGGTAAGGTATGCCGAACCAGTTCCCGCCGCGCGTTTCTCCACTGCTGCCGCCCGAATGGGACGCGGACATGGAGGACGCGGTCAGCGCCTTCCCGAGCGCGCGCGATTTCGTCCTGTCGCGCTACCTTGCCGGCGGTGCGCGCGGGATGCACGGCCTCGGGGTCATCTTGCGCCATCCAGCGCTGGCGAAAGCATTCCTCACGTTCAACAACCATGTTGCAGTCGCAAGCAGCGTGTCGAAGCGCATTCGCGAGCTCTTGATCCTGCGCATCAGCTGGCTGCGGCGCTCGGAGTATGAGTTCACCCAGCACGTCGTGTTGGGCAAAAATGCGGGATTGACCGAAGCCGAGCTCGAGCGCGTCCAGCTCGGGGCGGAGGCTCCGGGCTGGGATCCGATCGACGCCGATCTGTTGCGTGCCGTGGATGAGCTCCATACCGATGCGCGAATTCAAGACGCGACCTGGACACGGCTCTCCGCGCATTTCAGCACAACGCAGCTCATGGATATCGTGTTTGCAGTCGGCTGCTACGAGGTGCTGGCCATGGTGTTCAAGACCTTTGGTGCGCAGTTGGAGCCTTCCGTGGATCCGTTGGACCCGGCAGTTCGTGCGCGCCTGCACTCGCTAGAATCGAGGTGAAAATGGATTCCACCACCCGAGGCATTCCCCTTTTCGATGAGCGGGTCGACGCCCTCACGCTGGGCGGATTTCTGCGCGAGGTATGCTCCAAATACGCCGATAAGGAGGCGCTCGTTTTTCATCCATCTTCCGGGCCCGTCATACGCCGTACGTACGCGCAGGTTTGGGAGGAGGCGTTCACGGTGGCTCGGGCATTGGTCGCACGCGGCGTTACCAAGGAGACTCGCGTCGGGCTCTTGGCCACCAACCGCCCGGAATGGATCACGGCGATGTTCGGCATCGCACTCGCTGGCGGAACTTGTGTTGCCCTGAGCACCTTCGCCAAAGGTGCGGAGCTCGAGTATCTGCTGCGCCTGGGCGATGTCTCGCTGCTGATCTTCGAGCGCTCGGTGCTCGAGCGGGATTTCGAAGCGGAGTTGATCGAGTTGTGCCCGGACCTCGCACATGCTCGAGGCACAGCGCAATCGACACGGCTGCCGTTCCTGCGACGGACTGTTTGCATTGGCGCTGCAGCCCGGGGCGGAGCCTTCGAGCTTTGGTCGGACTTTCTCGGCGGCGAGCGGCTCGCGCCTGCGCCGCTCGTCGAAGCGATCGGTGCCCAGGTCGCGCCCACCGACCGGGGGCTCGTGTTCTTCTCCTCCGGCTCGACCGCAAAGCCAAAGGCGATCGTGCATGCGCACCGCGCCGCCGCCATTCAATGCTGGCGCTGGCGCGATATTTTCGGCGTGGATCCGGACGTGCGAACGTGGACCGCGAACGGTTTTTTTTGGTCCGGCAACTTCTGCATGGCGCTCGGCACGACGTTCGCCGCGGGCGGATGCTTGATCCTGCAGAGCACCTTTGCGCCCGGCGAGAGCCTGAGGCTGATGCAGGCCGAGCGCGTCAGCTTGCCGCTCGCCTGGCCTCATCAAATGGCGGCACTGGCCCGTGATCCGGCCTACGGCGCGTTCGACCTCCACTGCCTGCGCTATGTCGGCGAGACGTCGCCGCTCCGTACGCATCCCACCGTGAATTCGAATTGGCAGGAACCGCTATCGGCCTATGGCAACACGGAGACGTTCACGCTCAGCTCCGTGCACCCGAGCGGTACGCCTCCGGCGATCGCTCACGGCAATCATGGCTTGCCCTTGCCGGGCAACATCATCCGGATCGTCGATCCAATCACCGGCAAGCTGTGCAAGCGCGGGGAAGCTGGAGAGATTGCCGTCAAAGGGCCCACGTTGATGCTCGGTTACCTCCGCGTGGCGGCGGAAGACACCTTCGATGAGGAAGGCTTCTTCCGGACCGGCGACGGCGGCTTTGTCGATGATGCCGGGCAGCTCCATTGGCAGGGGCGGTTGAACGACATCATCAAGACCGGTGGCGCCAACGTGTCGCCGCTCGAGGTCGACGCGGTTCTCTGCGAGTGTCCGGGCGTGAAAATCGCAGCGACCGTGGGGGTGCCGCACGACACGCTCGGAGAAATCGTCGTTGCCTGCGTCGTGCCTACGGCCCGCGCCGCGGTCGACGAAGCCGAAGTGCGCGCGTTCGTGTCCAGGCGTCTCTCGAGCTACAAGGTCCCTCGGCGCGTTCTGTTCGTCGAGGAGTCGGATCTTACACTTACCGGATCGAACAAGGTGAAGACCGCGCCGCTGCGTGAACTCGCGGCGCGTCGCTTGGCGGACAGCTGATCGCGCTTACCGCTACTCCTCAACCTGACTCATGTATCCTTGGGCGCGAACAGGCTGCGCACTGCCGAGGTGTCCACCTTGAACGACGCCGTGAGTGGGAGACCGTCCACGAAGCGCCAGTCGACGGGAATATGAGTGGCGTAGACGTGATCCCGCAAGTGCCGTTCGAGCTCGCTGCTCGTGGGACGGCGTGCGCCAGGTCTGATCTGCACGGCGGCCACCGGGACTTGGCCGAGGCGCGCGTCGGCGAGGCCCACGACCGACGCCGAAGACACCGCAGGGTGCAAGAGCAAGGCGCGCTCGATGGTCTCGGGCAGCAACTTGAAGCCGCCGCGCATGATCGCGCCGTCCGCGCGGCCGCGATGAAAGAGAAACCCATCCGCGTCGATGACCGCAAGATCGGAAGTGCGGATCCAGTCCGGGCCGATGCGCGGCGCGACGACCTCCAGAATCCCTTCCTCACCGTACGCCAACTTTTCGCCTGTCTCAGCGTCGACCACGCGCAGTTCGGCACCGGCGATGGGCCGCCCCGCACTGCCGAGCTTGCTGTCGCCCCATTGGTCATGGAGCTCGGGCGTCATGGAAGTTACTGGGCCGCCGAACTCGGTCGCGCCATACGAAAGCAAAATCGGCACCTTGTATCGGGCCAAAAACGCGCGCTGGACATTTGGATCTAGCGGGGCCGCACCGCTCGCGATGCTGCGCAGGGCGGCGAGCTCTTCGGGCGGCAGATCGGCGTCGAGTACCATCTGGAAGCCGGCAGGCGGAAGACTCGCGCGCTCGGGCCGGTGCCGGCGCAGATAGTTTCGCCATGTCTCCAGGGTGAACCGTTCCACCAGCACCGCGCGGTGCCCGCGCAACAACGTGGGCAGCACGCCGGAAATGCCCGAGATGTTCCCGAGCGGGTGATAGAGAAACACGGGCGGCGCTTGGGAGTAATCCGTATCCGCGGCCCTATAGTTCTTGTCAGCGCTGACGACGTGGCGCGCGACCATGTCGTGGGTCAGTGCAAAGCGCTTGGGAGGTCCGGTCGTTCCGCTCGTCAGGATCTCGATTTGCGGCTGCGTCAGCCCGTCGACCGGACCGTGTTCTCGGGATCGCTCGAGACCGTTGACCAGTGCTGCGTCCATCGTGGTGAGCGCAATGGCCGCAGCGCCGCTGGCGCAGAGCGCGTTCCGCACTTCAGGCGAGAAATTCTCGGCATCCGCTATCACGACCGCCGGGTCGAGTCCCACGAGGTCGCGCGCGATGCCCGCGGCCGATTGAAAAGCGTAGACCATGCGGACCGTGCGGGCTCGGGCCAGCATCCCCAGAAGTGCCGCAACCGCGGACGGGCGGTTGCGCGGAACGAAGACGAGAGGAGCCTGGTCGTGGACCCCGCTCCGCTGCATCAACGCGCAGACGCGGTCGGCAACGTGTCGAATCTGGCCCCAACACACCCATTCGTCGGCGAACTCGATGGCCTGTTGTGCTGGATCGCGGCTCATGGCGCCGGCGCACATGCGGTCTAGTGTTGTGTCTTTGAGCGCCGTCATTGCGCTCATGGCGCGGCCATGAGACCGAGGGCGCCGCTGGCGACGATGAAGTACGGGACGAGCGCGGCGGCGCCCGTGTAGTCCTTGGCCAGGCGTTGGCCGAAGAACAGCATCAAGATCGCCGCAACCGAAAGCAGCGCGCCGACCGCCGCGAAACTGCGGTTTCCGGTGAGGAGCAACGTCAGGAGGCCCAACGCCGAGAACGTGCCGGCAGCGATCTCGACCGCCGTGATAGTTGCGAGCATCGGGATGACCAGGGACGCGAGCGGCGATCTCGCGAAATGTCCCGTCAGCCACGCGACGTTACCCTTGCGATCGACGATCTTGTCGATGCCTGACTGCAGAAAGAGCATGGCGAGGAAGGCGGCGACCGCGAGCCGCATCACATCGAGTGCCGAGAGCGCCCCGTTAGCGCATGGCCGAGCAAGGCAGAGTACGGATTCCAAGACGTCACCTGTGCGACCTACGCGAAAGGTTCCTCGCCTGCGAGCTTCGTGCGATGGAGCATGCGACCGCTCGCGAGGTCGTATTGTTCGGCGCGATGCAACGTCCCGGTGTTGTCCCACATCACCAGGTCGCCAACCTTCCATTGATGGCTGTAAGAGAACTGCTCGCTCGTGGCCCATTCACGCTGGCCGACGAGGATCTCGGCACTCTTCGCCGCGCTCACGCCGAGCACACGATGCGCGGTACAGCCCAAGATCAGCGATTTTCTACCTGAACGATGCTTCCATACCAGCGGCAGCTCGCGCTCGCCGATGGCCTGCATTCCCTTCAACTTGGCGAGACTCGGTTCGGGATCGTAGTAGAACACCGATGCCCAGACCGAATGCATCACGCGCAACCCGTCGAGCTCGGCCTTCTGCTCCTCCGGCAGGTTTTCGTAGGCGGCATAGGTGCTGCAAAAGCCTGTGTTGCCGCCCCAACTGGCGAGCTTTTTACTCGAGAGCAGCGAGGCGAGGATCGGCACATCGCTCATCGTGCCGTCGAGATGCCAGTAGAGCGAGCCCTTGAGATACTCGGCACTGGACGGGTTTTCCTTGGTGTCGAGTGTGACCTTGAAGATGTCGCCGCTGCGCGGCTCTGGCTGAAAAGTGCCGAGCGTCCTCGTGAACGCGATCTGTTCGTCGTCGTTGAATTGGACCTCCGGAAAGACGAGCACGCCACGCTGTTCGAGGAGATCGCGAATCTTGGCGGCCATCTCGCCGCTCAACAGCTCCTTTTTGCCGTTGAGCACGCGACTGCCGATGTTCGGCTTGATGGGTTCATGTGCAAGAAGGGGTTGGGTGGTGGCTGCGGAACGGGTCATTCGAATGCTCCAATCCGTCTTCAGAACGGCAAGTTGTAAAGTTTGACGGCGTTGGTCTCGAGGACCTTCTTGCGTACATCATGGGTGTAGCCCCCAAGCGTCTGCATGATGTGATCCTGGACGCCCGGATACAGCGAGGTGGGGTGAGGGAAGTCGGTTTCGAACAGCACCTTGTCCACGCCGAGGACGTCGAGGAGTTTCGTTGGTGCAATCGTCTCGAACCAGAAGGTCACCCAAAACTGATCGCGGAAGTACTCCCATGGACGGCGCTTCAAGATCTTGGACTTGCTCGGCAGCATTTCGTCGAATTGATGCTCGAGAGCTTCGAGAGCGAAGGGCACCCAGCCCATGCCGCTTTCGATCAAGCCGATCTTCAGTTTCGGATGTCGATCGAGCCGCCCGCTGACCATCCAATTGCCGAGCGTCGCCGCATTGCAAATGGAGAACATCGTGGCGACGACGGATAGCTTCTGCTCGAACGCGAAGCCCTCCCAGACCAACGTGTTGGGATCGATCGCCGTGTTCAAATGAAAATTGATCGGCGTGCCACGGTCAGCGCACATCTCGAGGAGCGGCGTCCAATAGTCGTCGAGATAGGATGGAATGACCTTCAGACGCTCCGGCGTGTCCGGGAGGACGAAACCCTTGATGTCCATGTCGAGGCAGCGCCTGGCCTCGGCTTCCATCGCAGTCTTGTCCCAGAGCGGCAGGTGGCCGAGCGTAAAGAGGCGCTGGCCGGAATCCTTTTGGCGCTCTGCACAGGCGTCGTTGTAAAGCTTGATGATCGTCAAGGCGAGCTCGTTATCGCCGAGCGACATGAGCGACCCCGGCTGCGTGACGCCGGAGTTCTGGTAGCAGATCTGGGCGTGGACGCCCATGTCGTCCATCGCCGCAAGCCGGGCCTTGGTGTCGTACGCACCGAGGTGGCCCTCGTCGATCGTCGGGAAGGCGAGGCGGCCGAGCAGCTTGTTGTTGTCGGCGCGGATGACGTTGCCGCCGAGAGAACCGAAGTTACGATCCCCGACGAACCAGCGGTCCACGCCGTTGACGCGGCGGACGTGGGGAACCTTGTCTTTGTATTTTGCGGGAGCACGCGAGGTGAACAGATCCGGCGATTCGGTGAGGTGCGTGTCACAATCGACGATCTTGATGCCCTTGAGCTCCGGGCGTAGGCCCTTCGAGTTCTTGGCGTAGTCCACTTCGCGGATGACGCCGCCGGCCGTGTAACCTTCATCGCTCCAATAGCGGCGCGCGGCGCTCGCGACTTCGCTCTCCTTTTCTGCCATTTTGAGTTCTCCTGATGATCTATGTGATCGCTAATGCGCGATCTTATGCGTTTGGTCGTCCTGGCGCGGGACCTGGCCAAGCGACGGACTTCGTCTCCAGGTACTGCTCGAAGCCGGCCACGCCGTTCTGCCGGCCGAGGCCGCTGTGTTTGTAACCACCGAAGGGCATGTCGGCTCCGTGCGGCGCACCGCCGTTGACGGCGACCATGCCAGCCCGAATCCGGCGCGCGACAGCTTGCGCTCGCTCGAGCGATCCAGAGTTCACCATGCCCGCAAGCCCGTAGCGGCTGTCGTTGGCGATCCGAACCGCGTCGTCGTCGTCGTCGAAAGCGATCAAGCAGAGCACCGGCCCGAAGATCTCTTCCTGGGCGATCGTCATCCTGTTGTCGACGTCGATAAACAGCGTCGGCTCGACGTAGTAGCCCTTTGAAAACTGCTGGGGCCGACCGCCGCCGAGCACGAGCTTGGCACCTTCGGAGACACCCTTGTCGATGTAGCCAAGGACACGATCGCGCTGCTTCGCGCTGATGAGAGGTCCCATCATCACGTCCGGTCGCTGCGGGTCGCCGTACGGGGCCATCTTGAGAATTCCGACCAGCCTTTCGGCGGCCTCCTTGTAGCGAACGCGAGGCACCAGCATGCGCGTCGGGATGCCGCAGCCCTGACCGGCATGGAAGCAGACGGCGAGCCCTCCCATGAGCGCGCTGTCGAAGTTGGCGTCGTCGAGCACGATGTTGGCGGACTTACCCCCGAGCTCGAGGAAGGTGCGCTTGAGCGTGGCCGCCCCTTTTTCGGCGATACGCTGCCCGACTGCAGTGGACCCGGTGAACGAGACCATGTCGACCTGCGGCGAGAGCGTCAGCGCCTCGCCGAGGAGGTGGTCCGAAGACGTGACGATGTTGACGACTCCCGGGGGAAAATCCGTCTTCTCGACGATCAGCCGACCGAGCAGCGTGGCGTTCCATGGTGTGTCGGGCGCAGGCTTGAGCACGACGGTGTTGCCGGTCGCGAGCGCCTGAGCGAGCTTGTTGATCGTCACTTCGAACGGGAAGTTCCAGGGGACGATCGCGCCCACGACGCCCACACCCTCTTTCCAGATGCGGCGTGTATTGGGTTCTCCACTATTGCCCTTCCCGTCGGGCATCTCGGTTTCCCAGGCGAACTTGTCCATCAACTCGAGCGGGTAGGGCAGCGCCGTCGCGAGCGGCACGTCGAGCTGCTGCCGGGTCGTCGTCATGCGAGGGCAACCGGCCTCGAGGATGAGCTGCTCGCGCAACTCCTCGCGTTCGGCTTGGAGCGCCCGCTGGAGTTGTGTCAGGCAGTGCTTGCGAAGCTCGCGATTGGTAGACCAATCCGTCTCGTCGAACGCGCGTCTGGCGGCAGCGATGGCTCGCTGCATGTCGTTGCGCGAACCGTCGGCGACTTCACCGATTTTGTCCTCGGTCGCAGGGTTCACGTTGTCGAACGTCGCCCCGTTGTCGGCAGGGACCAACTTGCCGTCGATGAGCATCCGCGATTCGGGCTTGACGGATGTCGCCACGGTCTTGCTTCGCTCGGGTCGCGGACCACCGCCCCCGCCGCCGACGCCGCGGAGAAAATTGACCATCATCTTGGCGGAGGGGAACGACTCGGCAATTGCCGAGCTCGTGTAACCGACGTCCGTGATCATCGTGATGCCGCTGATGGCGGCGGCTGCGTCACTGCACAAGAAAACCAGCGGTCTCGCTTGCTCGACGCTGGTGGACACCTCGACCCCAGCCTCTTTCCGGTAGTCGGCGCCGAAACCTAGCCAGCGGTCGGCATTGGCCCGCGCGAGCGGCGTGTCGGTCGGCCCGGGGAGGACGGCGTTGATTCGCACGCCTCGCTTCAAGAAGGGGAGGGCTTGCTGGGCTACGTACGCGCAGATGGCCTGCTTGCTCCACATGTAATCGGCCTTCTTGTGTTCCTTCACCCAGGCGACGGCGGCGTCGAAATCTTCGATCTTCAGGAACTCCTGCAGCAGTGGCAGCTGCGTCTCCCACCCCATTCCCGCCGCGGACGAGATGAAGCCGATCGCCGAGCCTTTCGGCAGCATGCCGTCGGCCAGCATGCGATCGATCATGTAGCGGTGACCGATGAAGTTGATCCGCTCGATGCCGGGCGTCCCGTCCGCAACGCCGGCGCAGCTGAACAAAGCGTTGACCTTGCCGCCGCACTCTTTCAGGGCCGCGTCGATAGAGCCCCTTTCGGCGAGATCGATCGAGATCGTCGTGACGCCCTTCAGAGTGATCTTCTGGCGATCCATGACGACGACTTCGGCACCGGCGTCTCGAACGACTTCGGCTGCGGCGGCGCCCATCCCGGTCGCCCCGCCTACCACCAAGGCCCGTTTACCGCGGTATCCAAATGGATCGAAGAGTGACATTTCATTCCCTCTGAGTCTGCAAACACCAACTAAACAGCGCTGCTGACCAACTGCGCCGTTCGCGGAGTCTTCACTGGAAGCTTTTCCCAGCCGCGCACGGTCGACGTGTGAGCACGAACCGCGTGGTCCCAATCGACCTCCCACTCCGGGAATCGTTTGAGCACTTCTTCGAGAACGATGCGACCTTCGAGGCGGGCCAAGGCGGCCCCGAGGCAGAAGTGAACGCCGTAGCCGAAGGCGACGTGACCATCCATCTTGCGGTGGATGTCGAACCGGCCGGCTTGCTCGAACCGTCGCTCGTCACGGTTCGCCGACGCCGTCAGCAGCAGCATGACACTGCCGGCGCGAACGGTCTGACCATGGTGCTCGACGTCCTCGGTGACGTAGCGGGCCTGAACGGGCGAGGGCGACTCATAACGCAGCAACTCCTCGATCGCGTCGGGAACGAGGTTGGGCGCCTTGACCAGCTCACGCCGCTGGTCAGGATGCTCGGCCAACACCTTACCTGCCCATCCGATGAGCCGCGTTGTCGTCTCGTTGCCGGCAGCGGCAAGCAGGTTCACGTAGCCGAGCACCTCGTCGCGGGTCAGACGACGCCGCTCGCCGTTCGCGTCCTCGAACTCGGCCCGCAGCAGCTCGGTCATGACGTCGTCGGACGGGTGCTTGGCACGCCAGTCGATGTACTCGGCGAAAACCCCGGTCTGGTTCTCGGCCAAGCGGGCCTGCATATCGGCTGGCGAGGGCCCGCTCTCTTCCAGTCGCAACCCTTGGTCGATCTGGTCGCGGATCGCTTCCTGGTCCTGCTCCGGAATGCCAAGCAGCGTTCCAATTGTCCGCATCGGCACCTGCGCCCCCAGGTCGGCGATGAAGTCGAATCCGCCGGTTCCGACCAGGTGGTCGAGGCTGCGAGCGCAGTACTCCCGCACCTTGGGTTCGAGCGCTGCGATTTTCCTGGGCGAGAAAATGCCCGTCAAGAGCCCGCGATAGAGATCATGCCGGGGTGGATCGTCGAAGATGATCGTGCCGGGCGGCATCGCCATCCCGGACTTGATCAGCTCGAGCAGCGTCCCTCTGGCAGAGCTGTACCGGCGCCAGTCCTTCGAGCAGCGCTCGACGTCGTCGAAACGACTCAAGGCGAAGAAGTCGTACTTCGCATTGAAGTACAGAGGCTGCTCGTCCCGCATTCGCTTCCAGATCGGATAGGGATCGGTGTCGATCTTGAAGTCGTACGGGTCGTAGTAAACGCCGATGTCAGTGTCAGTTGTCGTCATTGCTACGCCTCATGGCCAGCGGTTACGGAAACGATGAGTTGAAGAACGAGAAGGAGTCATTGCTACATGTGATAGGTGACGGACAGCGAGAACTCACCGGCATGTGATCCGTAAATACCAACCCCCGCGTTGTACGGCGTCGCCGTTTCCACTCGGCTTTGCAAGACGACGTAGCCGGCGGAGAGGTCGACGTTCAACCCATCGAGAACCTTGATCCCGAGGCCGCCAGTTACGAGGTGTGACAAGCCAGGAGGCGCCATCAATTGCTGGGCGTAAGCCGGATTCGTGGCTGACGTCACCAAGGCGTACCCAAGTCTCGGCCGGAACAGTTCGCTTGCCTTGAACTCCCCTCCAAGTAGAACAGCAACTGAATCCTTCCAATAGGCGGGTGTCGCGGTTGTCGACGTCACGCCGTTCTGGGTCGTGGTGGTTTCGATCTGCTTCCAGGCCTCGGCGTACATGAGGTACTTGAAATCCGCGGCGAGCAGCAGCTTGTCTTCCAGAACGGACAATGCGACGCCGGCGCGAAAGGTGTGCGGACTGGTGAAGGCCGATCGCGTATCGATCACGAGTGTCTCCCCGCTAAGCGGACTCTTGGTCGTCGTCGTCCCGGTACCCACCGCGACAACCTTGCTGCGGTAGGTCAACCCGAGCCTCAAGTTCGAGAGCGGCTTGTAAAACACGCCGGCCTGCAGTCCGGCGAAATTGAAGCCTGAAACATCGATATCGGCGGTTATCGGGTTGCTCGAGGGATCAAGAAGGACTCCTACGGGGTTATTGGCTGCCAGCGGAGCGGACACCTTCTGCACCGCGTAGTTGACACGCCACGTCAATCCCACGGACAAGTTGTCCAACACCCGCACCGATGCTGCAGTGCCGAGTTCGAGCAGCCCCTGGGACGCCTTGTTCGCGACTTCGATCTCCGGAAACTGGTCGGGGGCCGGGCGATACTTCGCAGTCGTGCCTAGACCCATCGTTGGATAGGCGGCCACGCCGACTACGACCCGATCGAACAGCCGATAGGCGCCTCCCACGAACGGCAGCAGGGCCGAGGTCATGGGAGACCTGACCGATTCGTAGGTCTGATAGGGCTGACCGGCTGGGTCGAGGTGCCGTATCGTGTATGGCGCCGTAGGTTGAGCTGCAATGAAAAAGGCGTCGGCCGTAAGCGTCAATTTGCCGATCTGGTCCAGCAACGCCGGATTGGTGGGAATGGCGGCGGCTGAGTCGAGAAAGGCAGCTCCGGTTCCGCCCATAGCTCCAGACCGCGCGTCGAAGAGACCATTGAACTCGGTGCTTGCAGAAGCCTCGTCGGCAGCAAGTAACAACAGTAGCGCTACGAATACGTGACCGCTTCTCATCGAAAAATGCCTCTCATCCGTTCGCACCACGAAAACTGAGTCAAGGCAAACAACGCTGTCCGCAGGAGACGAGGTTCATCCCCGACACCGTGATGTGTGCGCATATCGGCACCGTAAGCGGCGCGCAGGTGGCTGCAGGGTCGGCGTCGTCGCAGTCCATGAGCTTTCCTTGACCGCAGCTATAGGTGACTGGTTTGCCGTTCTGATCTGCCGCTGTCCCAATCATGCCGAGATTCGTGCAAGTCCAACCCGACGGACACGGCGGATCTGGCAAGCCTCCAGCGTCGCCCGCTGAACCTCCATCGCCTGTCGCCGTGCCTCCAGCGTCCTCGGGGACACGGACGGTTTCGACGACCCCCGGCTCGCCGCAGCCAGCCGCGCTCAAAATGATGACGCTACCGATTGCAATCAGCGTTCTGACGGTCGTCATAATTTACGTTTGCTCCATCGAACGCACAGCGTTAGAGACCTTGAAGCTCGGCAGCGGTGAGCCGCTGCCACACGCTCGAACCGCCGATTTTGAACAAGATGCGGATATAGCCGAACACCTTGAGCGTCTTACCGTCCTCGGACAGCTCTGCTTCGGCGTTGTAGATTTTGCCGTCCGCGGGATTGAGGATCTTGCCGTCGACCCATTTACCGGCGGCGGCTTGATCTCGCACGAAGTCCCAGACGAAGATCAGGCCGACAAGCGGCTTGTTCTTCTGCGCTCCGGCGCACTCGCTGCAAACGGTCTGGGCATTCTTGCCCGGCTTCGGAAAAATTTTTTCGATGCGACCGACGAGTTTGCCCTTGTGCTCGAAGAGCTGGAAGATGCTCTGGGTTTGGCCGGTGTCCTCGTCGATGTGCTTCCAGTAGCCATGGACGCTCCGGTCGTCGGCGAGGGCGGTCTCCGTCGGCAACGCCAAGATGGAAGCAAGTACGAGAATGAACATGGCTGCCGACTGCGTTCCGCGAAAATTCATATTCACCCTCGCCATTCGAAAGAGCGTTCTTCTGATTGGGGTGTGCTCTTCGATCATCACAAGGAGCTCGCCGACTCGTTAGCCGAAGTCGGATGGCGGCGCGGGTACCGAAGTCGACCAAGTAGGCGGTTTCAGGGTATGACCTCGATGTCTTCCCGGGTAGGTTTGGTCAAGGCCAACAAGTTGCTGCCGGCGGCCAATGACCGGGAACTGTCACGTCAATCTTGTGATGAGTGGCGCGCATGGAGGTAAATGGTGAGACCATGAGGAAGGGACCTCTATCAGGACTCCGTGTATTGGAGTTTGCCGGCATCGGTCCGGGACCGCACGCCGCGATGCTCCTGGCGAATCTCGGGGCCGAGGTGCTTCGCGTCGACCGTCCGGGGGGCAACGGATATCCGAATCCAATTGTCGATTCCGCGGTCAGCTCTCTGACGATCGACATCCGTACCGACGAAGGGCGAGATCGATGCCTCGCGATCGTCGAGATGGTCGACGTTGTCATCGAAGGAAACCGGCCGGGCGTCATGGAGCGGCTAGGGCTTGGCCCCGAGGTGATGATGATGCGCAATCCCCGGCTTATTTACGGAAGAATGACCGGCTGGGGCCAAACCGGTCCTCTTTCGCATAGCGCGGGACACGACATCAACTATATCGCAATGACGGGCGCTCTTGCGGCCATGGGTCGAACGGGGGAGCCGGCCCAACCTCCGTTGAATCTCGTCGGTGATTTCGGCGGCGGCTCGCTGTTCCTCGGTTTCGGTATTGCGGCGGCGTTATGGGAGAGGGAAAGGTCCGGGAAAGGACAGGTCATTGATGCATCCATCGTCGACGGCGTTGCATCCATGATGACTTTTTTTGCGGGCCTGGTTCCAAGTGGCGCCCTTTCCCTGGAGCGAGACGAGAGCCTTCTGGGCGGCGCCGCTCCCTTCTATCGATGTTATCGGTGCGCCGATGGAAAGGAGATCGCCATCGGTGCGATCGAGCCGAAATTCTATGCGGAGCTCTTGACCCGAATCTCGGGCCATGACGGCGGGTGCGGCGATCAGAACGTTCCCGCAACGTGGCCCCAAAAAAGCGAGCAACTCGCGGCGATCTTCGCTGGGAAGACGCGAGATGAGTGGTGCACGTTGCTCGAAGGCACCGACGCCTGTTTTGCTCCCGTCCTGACGCTGCAAGAGTCATTCGAGCACCCCCACTTGAGGGAACGCGGTGTCTACGTCATGCGCGACGGTTATCATCACCCAGCCGCCGCTCCGCGGTTTTCGCGCACGCCTGGCGCGATCGAGTCGGCTCCCGTAGGAGAGGAGCTCCTGCGCTTGTGGTCCCGTTGATGTTGGTCGCACGCCACCTTATGCATTCTTCACGCCGATTGAATGAAATACATGACTCAAAAAGAATCATGCCGACGGCGCACCCCGCCGCTGGCCGCGCAGCGTCCTTTTTCGCTGTGCAATGCCCATATACGAGCGGCACGACACCAATCATGGCCCCGTCGCACATCACACACATACCCTTTGCGAAAACACTTCTTGCGCGTTAGAAAAGGCTCGGTGGCGGGTGTGGAGGCGAACCCCGATGCCCGGCCACCTATCAAGCCGTCCGGCGAGATTGTCGCGATGCATCGGAGAAGACTCATGGGGCTGCTCGACGGAAAGGTTGCCGTTGTCACTGGCGCGGGCTCGGGTATCGGCAGGGCGTCGGTTGAAGTTTTCGTGCGGGAGGGAGCTAAGGTCGTGGCTGCGGACGTCAGCGGCGCCGAAAAGGACACTGCCGCTAAGTTCGGGAGGAACGTGTTGCCGGTGAGCTGCGACGTCACCAAGGAAGCCGATGTCGAATCCATGGTCCAGACCGCCGTCAAGGAGTTCGGCTGCCTCGATGCTTTGTTCAACGTAGCGGGCATCGCGGACGCAGCGCTGCTCGCCGATGTGACCATGGAGCAGTACGACAGGCTCATGAACATCGACCTCCGCGGAGCCTTCCTCGGCACAAAACACGCGATTCGCGTCATGCTCGACAAGGGGGGTGCGATTGTGAACTGCGCGTCCGTCGGAGGCCTCAACGCCGCCCCCGTCACGAGCGTGTACTCAGCCGCCAAGGCGGGCGTCATCTCCTTCAGCAAGAGCGCCGCCATCGAGTACGGTGGCCAGGGGATCCGCGTCAACTGCATCTGCCCCGGCTTCATCATGAACACCGGAATGACCGCCGGCGCCGAGGAGCACATGCCCGAGCTCCTCAATAAGGCGTCGCTCAACCGCGGCGGGCAGGCTCACGAGGTCGCCGAAGTCGCCGCCTTCTTGGCTTCGGACCGCGCCTCCTTCGTCAATGGCGCCATCATCCCCGTCGACGGTGGGTGGAGCGCGAAACTCGCCTGACCGTTCATCGACAAGATGATCGACCGTACCAGTTTTGGTCCCGAAACCACCGCAGACGAAGTCCTGGAAGGCTTCGACCTGACCGGCAAGCACGTTCTGATCACCGGCGCCTCCGGCGGCCTGGGCGCGGAAACCGCGCGCGCGATGGCTGCCAAGGGCGCAGAGGTGATCGTGACGGCGCGCAACCTGGACAGGATGCGGGGTGTCGTGAAGGCCGTGAAGGCGGCGACCGGCGCTGAGTTGGCCGTCGAGGCGCTGGAGCTTGGCTCCTTTGCCAGCAGCCGCGCCTTTGCCGCACGGTTTCTGGTCAAATACGAAAAGCTCGACATTCTGATCAACAACGCCGGGGTCATGGCCTGCCCGCAGCAGAAGACCGAAGACGGGATCGAGCTGCATTTCGGATCGAACCACCTCGGGCACTTCCTGATGACCAACCTGCTTGCGCGCACACTCGCGAAAGGCGCGCGGGTGGTTGCGCTCAGCTCCGCAGCACACGTCGTCTCACCCGTTGTGTTCGAAGACATCCAGTTCGAGAAGCGCGCGTACGACAAGTGGCAGGCTTACGGGCAGTCGAAAACTGCGAACGCACTATTTGCCGTGGGGTTGAATGCGCGGCTAAAGGGGCGTGGAGTCGAGGCTTTCTCGGTCCACCCCGGAGCGATCATGACAGACCTGGGTCGCCACCACGGCGAAGAGGATTTGGTCAGGACGCGCAGGGCCGTTGAACGCGGCAGATTGACATTGAAAACCGTCGCGGCCGGGGCCGCCACCTCGGTCTTTGCCGCCACTGCGCCCGAGCTTGCAGGAAAGGGCGGCGCCTATCTGGCGGATTGCACCATCTCCCCGATCAGCGCGGAGGGCGGCAACTTCACCGTGGTTCGCCCGTATGCGCTGGACCCGACCGCGGCCGATCGCTTGTGGGCCGTGTCGGAGAAGATGGTCGGGCAGAGCTTCGACGGCTGAGCCAACCGACCTGACCGCCGTTCACCGATGCGCGCATTTGAAGCCCGCCGCCAAAGACAGGTTTAGCCCCGGTCACAAGCGATGATCGCGTTGCGCAGCTCGTAGCTCATCAGCGGCGCGTTCCACAGCATGTCCGGTGCACGCTCCAGCCGGATGCCCGGCACGCGCAGCAACCGATCGATGAACACGCGTGTTTCGTTCAGCGCCACCTGCCAGCCGGGGCACCGGTGTGAGCCGTCGCCGAAGCTCATGAAGGTGCCGTTCTGGTTCAGCCGCCGCGCTCGGTCGGGGTCGAGCGCGTATGGGCAAGCGCCCACGGCCGATTCGTCGCTGTTCACGGCCCGCATGTCGATGGCGAACTTCGACCCCGCCCGGACCGCACCCCGCGAAGTCGTCTCGATGTCCTCCCCGGCGCGACGGTAGATCATCGCCGCGATGGGCTCGAGCCGCAGGATCTCCTGCAGGATCGCGAACTGGCCCTCCTCGTCGGCGGCGAGGAACTGCTCGCGAAGCGCGGGCCGATCGAACAAGTGCCAGGCGACCATGACGATGAACTCGCGCGTCGTGACCATGCCCGCCGTCGCATAGGTCATGCACTCGATCATGATCGCGCGGTTGGAATAGCCCTTGTCGAGCGTCTGCGAGATGATGTCCTCGCGGCGCTGCTTGCGCCGCGAGCGCACGGCCGGCAGCACGTCGATGACGTAGAACTGAGAGCCGTACCAGATTTCCTTGAGCTTGTTGACCCGCCGCTCGAGGCCCTTGGCATTGCTGAAGGTGCTCCGTAGAAACGTCGCAAGGCGACGCGCCATCCTGCCCCCGTCGCTCTCCGTCAGACCGACGATCTCCGACGCGACCGAGACCGCGAGCTCGAAGCTGATCTCGTCCAGCCGCGCGGTGCCCGAGGCGCGCAACCGCGCCAGCAGTTGGTCGGTGGTGCGCTGCATTACGCCGATGTAGCGGCCCTGGATCGCCCTGGGCGTGAAGAACTTCACGATCGCTGCGCGGCGAGTGTGATGGGGCTCGCCGTCGAGATAGAAGACGGGCATATGCTCCGGATTGCCGACGTCGATGTGCTCAGCACCGGCGCCATCCTGCTTGACGTTGGGGCTGCGGAGGATTTCCCGCGCGAAGCCGAAGTTGCCGATCACCTCCACCCCCGGTTCGGGCTTGACGTGACGCGCGGCCAGGCGCGCCGATTTGCGTTCGTCGCGATTCGGGTCGAAAGGGCAGGACGCAAGCTCTGGATTGGCGGCGTTTGCCTCTGCCTTGAGAGGTACACCTGCCACATCAAAATTCCGCCCTTGACGCGCGATTTCGGTCATGTCAGGTCTCTTTTTGATACACAGTGAATCATATCCTTCCTCCTACATTGGCGTCAAGGCGCAAAGACGTGCGGGTGGAACGCTCGCGCAGAGCGCTGCGGGCCGCGTTGCTGGGCCTTCTCGAGGAGCAATCATTCGATCGAACCACGATTCGAGACATCAGCGCCCGCGCCGGCACCGGCTATGCGACGTTCTTCCGCCACTATTCCGACAAGTCCGCCTTGCTGAACGACCTTGCCGCGTTCGAGATCAGCGAGCTGCTGAAGCGCGCGCTGCCGATCCTCTATGCGGTCGACACCCGCGCCGCGTGCGTTGCGCTTTGCCGCTATGTCGACGAGCAGCGCAACCTCTGGTCGGCGCTGCTCACGGGCGGAGCTGCCGGAACCTTGCGGGAGGAGTTCGTGCGTCAAGCGCGCGTGGTGGCGGCCGAGGCCAAGCCCGGCCACCGCCCCGACTCATGGCTGCCGGCCGATCTCGCCGTCGTCTTCGGTGCATCGGCGGTGGCCGACATCCTCGCCTGGTGGCTTCAACAGGCGCCCGGTTATACGGTTGACGAGATCGCCGACATCCTCGATCGCCTGGTCATCGCGCCCATCTTGCAAGCCTGAGCTGCGTCGTTGTCAGCGCGGCCCTCTCGGCAGACCGAGCATGCGTTCCGCGATGATGTTGCGCTGAATTTCCGAGGTGCCGCCGGCGATGGTTTCCGAATACGCATCGAGATAGTCATGGCCAATCCCGTGCATTCCAACGACCTCGGGGGCGTCGATCCCGAACAGGTCAATCGCCGCGGCGTTCACTCGCTGTGCGTATTCGGCGAAGCCCAAGCGCACCAAGGAACCACTCGAGTCAGGCATGGAAGCGGTGGAATCGAGCGCGAGGCGATACGCCATCGCGCGTACGGCAGCCCCCTCGGCGCGAAGTTGCGCGATTCGCGCTCGCATGGCTGGCCGATCCTCGGGGCAAGCCCGAAGCAGCTGCTCGACCTTGAGCGTCAGCGCGATCAGCAAGGCGAGGCTGGCCGTTCCGCGTTCGAAGGCCAAGGTCGACATGGCCGTGCGCCAGCCGTTGTTCAAACCACCGACGATATTCGACAGCGGAATCCGAATGCCGTCGTAGAAGACCTCGCAAAACTTGTAGGCCCCCGCCATGGTTCGGATCGGACGAACCGTGATGCCTGGCGCATTCATGGGACAGATCACCCAAGTGAGCGCGGCGGACGTCTTGGCCGCCCCATCGGTTCGAACCAGCAGCTCTTGCCAATCTGCGATGTCGGCAAAGCTGGACCACGTCTTGTGGCCGTGGATGACGAGCGCGTCGCCATCGACGGTTCCGCTCGTCTTGAGTCCGGCCAAGTCGGACCCCGCACCGGGCTCGGAGAATCCCTGACACCAAATCGTATCGCCATTCACGATCCTTGGAAGGTGAAAAGCCTTTTGTTCCGGCGTGCCGCACGCGATCAGCGTTGGACCGGCGTGATTGAGACCGACGAAGGTCGGGCCGAGCGGGCTTGGCGCAGCGGCCCGAGCGTACTCTTCGAACCAAACAATCTGTTCGAGCACGGTCGCGCCGCAACCGCCCATCTCCTTTGGCCATGCAATTCCGGCCCATCCTCCCGCTGCCTGAGTGCGCTGCCAAGCAAGCGCATACTCGCGCGACTCTGGCCCATCCGGCGGCGGAGGCGACTCGGGGGTATGCTCGGCGAGCCATGCGCGCGCGTTCTGTCGGAATTTCGAGATTGAATCGGTCATTTGGCCGCAGTCGGGCGTTTGTCAGCTTGGCTGGTTCTGGTGGAGAAGGAGCGCACGAATTTCGTGCTTGAGCGTCTTGCCGGCATCGTTTTTTGGTAAGGACTCCATGGCGAAGACTTGCTCAGGAATCTTGAACGACGCTACCCCCAGCGCTTTGAGGAAGGCACGCAGGTCGGCAACGTCAGGAATGGGCAGATCCTTTGGAACGATCGCAGCACACGCTCGCTCGCCTGTGCGTGCGTCGGGCAGGCCCACAATCGCAACGTCGTCGATATTCGGATGCTCCCGAAGGTAGTCCTCCACCTCCTTGGGTGAAATGTTTTCTCCGTTGCGAATGATGATGTCCTTCGCGCGCCCCGAGACGATCAAGAAGTCGTCCTCGGCCCAGCGTCCGAGATCGCCGGTGCGGTAATATCCCTCTTCATCGAACACGGACGTTTCATCTTCGGCATGAAGGTAGCCGACGAGCATCTGGGGGCCGCGCGCTCGTATTTCGCCTTCGTCCGCACGGCGGCCCGAGGCATCGATCAGCTTGACCTCGGCAACGGCTACGCGACCGTCGGTTTCAGCGGCATGCGCGACGTTCTGGCGATCCGGAACGCCGACCGTCGTAACGGGAACTTCCGTTGATCCGTAGACGCGCGTGACGATCGTCTGGTCGAAATGGGCGGCGGCCGCGCGGATGAGCGATGGCGGAACCGAAGCGCCCCCACACACGAAAACTTTCAGCCCGTTCAAGCGCGTATTGGCCTGTTGTGCAGCTTCGAGCAACTGTGCCAGAAAGGGCGTGGCACCCGCCAAATGCGTGCAGCGTTGTCGAGTGACGATGTCGACGGCCACGCGGGCATCCCAGCGATCGAGCAGCACGGCCGTCGTACCCAACAAGAGCGGGCACTCGAAGGCGTAGATCGAGCCGCCGATATGGCTGATGGGTGACGGAACGAGAAACCTGTCGCCCTCGTTCACCGACCAGTATCGGCCTATCTGGCGCACCAAAGCGTGGATGGAGTTCTGGCTGTGCAGGACACCCTTGGGAGTTCCGGTCGTCCCTGACGTGTACAGCACGAGCCGCACGCCGTCGGGATCGACATCAGGCAAAGGCAGATTGCATTGGGCGCCTTCCGCGAAGAGAGAAGCATACGGCATATGATCGGCCGCTTCTCCCCTCACGGTGAACACCGCTGGCGGAGATGAGAGCCGAGGCGCAATCCTCGCCATCATCTGGCCATAGTCGTAATCTCGAAATTGATGAGGAACGAAGATGAGGCGGCTTTGAACATCTTCGAGTAGAAAAAGGAGCTCACGGTCGCGCATGGAAGGTACGATCGGATTCACGATCATACCGGCCAGGTGGGTGGCGAGATAAATCGACGCGGCTTCGTGCCAGTTCGGCAGGATGAAGGAAACGACGCTTCCGGGCCGAGCCCGCGCGCGCATGGCCTGGGCGAGCGTCACCGCCTGCTCATACAGCGTCCGACAGTCGAGGCTGACGTCTCCGTCGACCAGGAGCACGCGATCAGGGGTCTGTTCCGCTGCCCGTTTCAAATCTTCGCCTAGCGTCTGTCGAACCCACCAGCCGTGTGCGTACGCCGCTCGTGCGCGCTGCGCATCCCAGCGAACCCACCTGCCTTCGATCAGCCGTCGCCCTTCCATGTCTTACAACCGGCGAATCACTTGCGCTCGGCGACGGTCGCTCTTTGGAAGATCGGCGTACGTTTGTCCCGCAGCGCGTCGACCGCATTTCGGTAGTCGGCGGACCGAACCGTCACCGCTTCGTACGCCATTCCGGGGTCCATGACCGCATGTGCGATGCGCTTGAGCTCGAGATTGACGAGGACCTTCGTCCAACGGATGGCGTTCTTCGAGCCGCTGAGCAGACGCTGACAGAAGGCATTCACCGCGCCGTCCAATTCGGCGTCAGGCAGGCAGTGGTTGATCAGGCCCATATCCACCGCCTTCTTGGCCGGTACGAGATCGCCGGTCATGAGATATTCTTTCGCGCGGGCGAAGCCGACGCGCTGCGGCCACACGATGGCGCCTCCGTCTCCGGCGACCAGGCCGACGTTCACGTGTGGATCGCCGATCGCGGCGTTGTCCGCCGCAAAGACAACGTCGCACAAGAGCGCGAGCGTCGCTCCCAGCCCGACTGCATGTCCATTCAATCGGCAGATCAGCGGTTTCTCCAAATCGAGCATTGCATACACGATCCGTTTGGCTCGCAGCACATCGCCATCGAATAGCTCGGGACGCGCCGCCGTGTCGGCGAGATGAGCGAGATCCCCGCCCGCCGAGAAGGCACGGCCCGCGCCGGTCAATACGATCACGTCGGAATGAGCGTCCTCGCCCGCAAAAGCAAAGACGTGGACGAGATCCTCGTGCATCTGTAGATTGACGGCATTCAGCTTGTCTGGACGATTGAGCGTGATCGTCAGGAGACGGCCGCTGCGCGAAAGCGCGATGGTTTCGAAGCTGGGTAATCGGCTGTCATTGGGCGTCGCCATGTTTTCGACCTCGCTCCTTGCTACGTTCGTCCATCGTGTGAGTGTGCTCCGAGCTCAGCGCTTAGCGGCGGCGCGTCCCCGACGCGTGTCATCGCAGCTTCGAGCCCGCCCGCGATTTCGACCAGCACGCGCGCGCGCTTCAACAACCGATGGGGATCGGCCTCGTCACTGAAGCCGATGCCGCCATGGATCTGAATGTTCTTCCCGGCATTGTCGATGGCTGCGGAGCCGGCGACGAAGAACGCGCTTTCGACTTGCAGCACCGCGTCGCGTCGGCCGTCATCCACCGCCAGCGCGGCAAAGGTCACCTGATCACAGGCCAGTCGACACGACAGCGCCATATTGGCAGCGTGGTGCTTCACGGCCTGGAAGCTGCCAATGGGACGACCAAATTGTTCACGCATCCGGGCGTATGCGACCGCCATTTCCAGCGCTGCTTGGGCGATTCCCGCGAGCGCCGCGGCGTCGATCAGGCGCAAACGCAGGGCGATGGCGGGATCGGCTATGGCCAGCGGTTCGCCCAATCCCCCGGCCTCGAGCAACCGGCTCGACCAGAGCGTCTGGTCGACGAGCCGTGACGACGTCGGACGTTCGAACAACTGAGCGCCCGACTCGCTGCGGACCAGGACTCCATGAGCGGCCGAATCGTCGACGAAGAGGACGCGATTGCAGCGGCGATAGCCGGCGGCGACCCGAGCCTCGCCGGGAAGCGCGGTTGCGAGAAGCCCGTGCGATATTTCTGGTGGCGCGTGCGAGCGTCCCATCGCCAAACGCATGTGAGCAGCCCCCACAGTCGCCAAAACCGACGGGGTCACGACGCGACGTCCGAGCTCGATGACGATCAATGCCTCATCGGCCGCGCCGAGACCGCTGCCTCCCTCGGCTTCCGACGCCGAGATTCCGAACACGCCCAGATCGCACAAGGCCTTCCAAGTCTCCGCACTCTCCTCGTGCGATTCACGCAGCCGAGCCAGCGGCAAAATGGACGACAACGAAGCGCCCAGCGACCGTGCGAGCGCCACTTGCTCGGGGTTGGGATGGTACATGCTGACGCCATCACGCAAAACAGTGACGGGCGACTGCATGCGCCTGCGCGCCGCCCCCCCCGAGTTCAGAAAGCAGTGCCTTGAGTCGGTAAGTCCAAAGATGCAGCGGGTGCTCGAGTGTCATCCCCATGGCACCGAGCATCTGATGCAGGTCATAGACGATGCGAGTGGCGCTATCCTGGGCGTGAAAGGCCGCGAGCGCGGCGTCGCCTTGGTCGGCCGTAGACGCAGCCTTCAAGGCCAGCCACCTCACCCCGCCGGTCAGGACGGCGCACTCCGCCATTCGATGCCGAAGCGCCTGAAAGCTGCCGAGCGGTCGTCCGAATTGCTTGCGTACGCAGAGGTGCGCGACCGTCGCGTCGACCGCTGCTTGCATTAGGCCGGCGGCTTCAGCCGCGAGCGCCACCCGCAGCCATGTTCGCACCTCGGCTGCCTGCTTTGGCGGCAACGGCTTCGTCGCTACTTTTTTGGTCAGTCTCGCCATCGGGTACGCGTAGAGGGAGTCGATCGGCTCCACGGCAGCGGCGCGCGCAGGCGCGACGGCGAGCGTCTCCCCATCCGCGATGAGAAGACTCTTCGCGCTCGCAACGAAGCGGCCTGGTCGCCCATTTTCCACGAGAGCGAACGGCCGGGGAAAGGCGCCGCCCAACACATGCGGGCGCACCAGCATGGAAAGCGCAATTTCCGCCGTGTAGGGCAGGCGTGCGAGGCGCTCGACCGCCATTGCGGCACCGACCGGCCCGAGACCCGGAGTCGTGGCGACGTCGAAGAACTCTGCCGCCGCCAATCGCTGTTCGAGCTCCTCGCTGACCAGGGCGAAGCCGTGAAACCCGATCGGCTTTTCTCGGAACTGAGCGGAGAGTCCATCGATCGCCGTCACCAATGCTGCTTGATCGGCGGTGGGCCTGAAGTCCATCAGCGCGGCTCCCTCGGCAAACCAAGCATCTCGGTCGCGACGAGATTGAGCTGAATTTCAGCGGCACCGGAGGCGATGCCGGCGACGATCGCGCGTTGATGATGCGCGAGAAGCATCGCGTCGCCACCAGCGAGGGCCTCGGGACAATGTTCAACCACGAATGCAGCCACCAGTCGTTCGCACGTCACGGTCGCGAAGCGCGCGGCGCTCGCTTCCGGCCCGGTTGCCGTGCCTTGGCGGCGCTGGTCGACGATCTGATAGCTGTAGAGACGGGCGACTTCACAAGCGGCGCGTGCGCGCGCAGCCTCGACGCACGCGGCGGAACTGAAATGTTCCGCCTTCCTCAGGGAGGCGACCACGCGGTCGAGCACGCGGCAGGCCAAGGCGAATCTTGGAATCCCGACCCGCTCCAGCGAGAGCGCCGTGCGCACGATGCTCCATGCCTCGCCTTCGCCGCCCAGGAGAGCAGTCTCCGGTACCTCGACATCGTCGAGGAAGACTTCGTGAATGTCACCGTCGCCGATGAGGCTTGGAATGTTACGGACGGTGATGCCCGGCGTATCCATCGGCAGCAAGAAGATCGAAAGGCCATTCTTTCCCGGCGCCGTGCGTGCGAGCAGAAAACAGTTGTCGGCGGCGCCGGCGTAGGAGGTCCAGGTCTTCTGCCCATTGATGCGGTAGGTCGACTCGTGCTTTTCGGCGCGCGAACGCAACGAAGCGAGGTCGGATCCCGCTTCGGGCTCGGAGAACCCTTGGCACCAGAGGGTTTCGCCGCGCGCCATCGGCGGAATGAAGCGCTCCTGTTGCTGCGTGCTTCCGAACTTCATCAATGTGGGGCCGATCCAGTTCACGTTCATGTACTGGCCGCCTCGTGGCTCGCCCACCGCCCACATCTCCTCCGCCAGGATGAACGAGGTCCAAGGATCCGCATCGCGCCCGCCCCAGCGCTCCGGCCAATGCGGGACCAGGAGCCCAACCTGCGCCAGCTTCCCGCAGAACTCCTGGGAGAACTTCGTTTGCGCCTCGGAGGCGGGACCGTGCGCGATCGTCTCCCAATCGGCGGGCAGGTTGACGTCGAGGAAGTCACGGACCGTTGACCGGAACGCCGCTTGCTGATCGTCCCACGCAAAATCCATCAGGATCTATCCTCGCCACGCGTCGGTGCTCGAGCCGGCTGGACTCTTTCGCAGTGGAGAGCGTCGGGGCTGACGTACTTCGTCTTCGTCCAGCCACCGTCCAGCGCGATCGTTTGGGCCTGGATGTAACTGCCCTCTTTCGAGGCCAGGAAGAAGATGACATTGGCCACATCCTCCACGTTGCCCATCCGGTGGAGCGGCGTCATTTCGTGATTTTTGCGGCGAAACACTTCGGTGCCCCAGTTGGCTTGCGACATCTCCGTCGGGATGACTCCCGGCGCGACCACGTTCGCGCGGATCCCTTTCGCGCCATAGTCCACCGCGATCGCTTGCGTCAGGCCAATCAAACCGGCTTTGGCCGCGCAGTACGGTCCTCCGTTCAGACCGCCGAGAATTCCGAACGTGGAGCCCACATTGATGATGGATGAATCTGGACGCATGACCCGAAGCGCGGCTCGAGAGAACCGAAATGGCGCCTTGAGACTGGTATCGATGACCTCATCCAACACGTCGTCGCTGGTCTCGCCCACCGGCGCCCACTTGCCGGAACCAGCATTGTTGACGAGGCAATCCAATCGGCCGAAGGCATTCATGGCCGCCGCGACGGATCGCTCGGGGGCGTCCTTGGCTCTCACATCGGTCACAACGACCTCGACCTCGGTCGCGCTCGCGAGGTCAGTGGCGAGTCGCTCGAGACGCTCCCGCCGTCGTGCCACGGCGACGATCCTGTACCCGCCGGCTGCAAACCGGCGAGCGACGCCTTCGCCGATCCCGGAGCTCGCACCCGTGATCAATACGACGGGTTTTTCGGGACGATCTTGCTTCATCTTCTCATCCAATTCGTCGGGCGAACGAGAACTACGGCTCAATCAGCGGGCTGACCGTACTTGGCCCGCAGCGCCTTCTTGTCGGGCTTGCCAAGGGGAGTCTGTGGAATGGAATCGATCAACTCGACGAGCTTGGGCGCCTGGAAAGAGCCCTTGAGCGCGGCTACCATCGCGATGAGTTCCTCCGGCCTCGCCGTCTCTCCCGGACGTGTCACCACGAGCGCCTTGACGGCCTCGCCCCATTGGGGATGCGGCACGCCGATCACCGCCACTTGAGAGACCGCCGGGTGCTCGCCGATGATGTCCTCGATCTCACGCGGGTAGATGTTGAAGCCACCACTCACGATCATGTCCTTCGTGCGGTCGACGATGCGCAGAAATCCGCCCGGATCACGCACGGCGACATCGCCCGTGTGCAGCCAGCCGCCTTTCAGCGCGTCGGCCGTTTGCACCGGGTCGTCGCGGTAGCCGTCCATGACCAGCGGTCCCTGAACACAGATCTCACCGGGCTCACCATTCGGAACGGGGCGCCCGTTCGAGTCGAGCAACTCGACACGCACCCACGGCACGGGACGTCCGCAGCTCGCCAGGCGTTTCAAGTCGTTCACGTCGTGCTCCGCCTTGCGCAGCACGGTGATCGTCATCGGCGCCTCCGCCTGGCCGTAAAACTGGAAGAACACGGGACCGAAGCGCGCGATCGCTTCCTTCAAGCGCGTGGGCGAGATGGCGGACGCACCATAAAAGATGGTCTCCAGACTGGAGAGGTCGAACGCGCCGAACTGCGGATGATCGATCAGCTTGTAGATCATGGTCGGCACGAGCAGCATGCAATTGATGCGGTACGCCTCGATCGACTGCAGGATCTTGAGTGGATCGAAGCTGGGATGAATCAGGATCGTCCCCTGCTTCATCAACGTCGGGAGAACCATCGCCGAGCCCGCGTGGCTGAGTGGCGTGCAGGAGAGCACGCGTGGCGAATTCGGCCACTCCCACTCCGCCAACATGATCTGTGCGGCGGCAAGGGCGGTGCGGTGAATGCCAGCGATGGCCTTGGGCTTGCCCGTCGTGCCGCCGGTATAGGTGAGGCGCGCGATCGTGGCCCCGTCAACCTTCGGCGCAGCGAGCGGAGCTGGCTCGAAACGATGGGCGAGCTTGCACAGATCCTCCGCGATCGGGCTGGCACCGAACGCAATCAGCTTCATTGGCGGCGCTTGCTTGGCCAGCGCGTCGGCGCGTTCGCCGAAGTGTTCTGCGTCGAAAATCAGAACGTCGACGCGAGCGTCCTTCACGATGTGAAAGTGGTCCGCGAAACCTCCGAGCGCGTGCATCGGGACACCGACCGCAGCCAGGATTTGGATGGCATGAGCGACGTGCAGCACCTCGGGCCGGTTGCCGGAGAGCATAGCAACGCGACTACCGCGCCCGACGCCGAGACTTTGCAGCGCCTGGATAAACTGGCTGGTGGCATCGCGCACCTGCCCCACGGTGAGCATCGGGCCGCCGTCGAGTTGGAGGAGCGGGCGCTCCGGCGTTTGACTGAGCGCGTTGACGAGTAAATCCGGCACGTACAGCGGTCGGTGGAGGTCGTCCTTGCTCACGTCGATCTCACGCGTCGCTCCGGGGTCGGCCCTTGCCATGGTCGCAGCTCGGCCGTCACTGAGTCACCCGTTCGAGAATATGAATGGCGCACGCGCTGCCGAGCCCGAACACGTGGGCGAGACCCATCCGTGCCCCGTCGACCTGGCGCTTGCCGGCTTCGCCGCGAAGATGCATCGACACCTCGTAGATGTTGGCAATGCCGGTGGCGCCGAGCGGATGCCCCTTCGACAAAAGGCCCCCGGACACGTTCACCGGAATGCGTCCGCCGAGGACCGTGTCGCCCGCGTCGATCATCTTCCCGCCCTCGCCGTCACGGCACAGGCCGAGGTTCTCGTAGTGGAGGATTTCCGCGGTCGCGAAGCAGTCGTGCAGCTCGACCAAGTCGAGGTCACGAGGTCCGACCCCCGCCATCTCGTACGATTTCTTCGCTGCGCTGCGCGTACAGGTGTTGATGTCGGGCATGACGAGGTCGCGCTCTTGCCATTCGTCGCTCGTCAGCGCGGACGCCCTCACCCGGACCGCGCGCGAGAGGCCCAGTTCTCTGGCCTTGCGCTCCGAGCCCAAGACGGCCGCCGCGGCGCCATCCACGTTCACCGAGCACATGAGCTTCGTGTTCGGATAGGCGATCATCTCGGCGTTCATGACCGTATCGAGCGGCGTCTCGTACTGGTACATGGCCTTGGGATTCATCGTCGAGTGGTGGTGGTTCTTCACTGACACCTTCGCAAACTGCTCCAACGATGTGCCGTACTTGCGGCTGTGCTCCATGCCGGCCTCGGCGAAGACCGCGGGCATGGTGCCCGAGCCCAGCAGGCCTTCGGTGGAGATGCCGTTCGATCCGCCGCCCCCCAAAAGGCCCCTCCCCATCTGCTCGACGCCCACCGCGAGCACGAGGTCAAAGAGTCCTGCCTTGATGCTCATCCAAGCCTCGCGAAACGCAGTGGCGCCCGAGGCGCAGGCATTCGCGCAGTTGACGACCGGAATGCCGGTCTGACCGATCTCGCGCAGGATGCGCTGCCCTACCATCCCGTTGGCCTGCCCCAGGTTCGCGCAGTACATCGATTCCATTTGCATGATCGTGAGGCCCGCGTCGTCCAGGGCCATCAGCGCCGCGCGCGCCCCGAGCTCGGGGACCGTCATGCTCGGGAAGCGACCGAACTTCATCATGTCGATCCCGAGTACGTAAACGTCGCTCATCGCGATCCCCTCGGCGATTGGCTCCGTGGCTGGAAGAAGTAGCTGAGGTAGGAGTTGCCGTCGCAGTCCTTGCGTCCGAGGGCGTCTTTGTAAGTCACCCGGACGGGCATTCCGAAGGCGAGCTTCGTCGGATTGGGATCCACGTCGATCAGGTTGCCCTTGACGGTTCCTCCGCCTTCGAGATCGACGATTGCGGATACGTACGGGACTGCGACGCCGGGAAAGGAGCGGTGCACGATCGAATACGTGTAGAGCGTGCCTTCATTCGACAGCCTCCTCGTTTCCATCTGGTCGCGCGCGCCACACTTCGAGCACACCGAGCGCTGACCGAGGAAGATCGCGTCGCAGCGCGTGCATAGGCAGCCTTCCAGATAGGCCTCCCCGTCGTCCGGGATCTTCAGGAAGGGCACCACGGGAAGCGGCCCAGTCGTCGCTCGCTTTTCAGACATTGGCGGTTCCTCACGACAAGGACGCAGCTTCGCGTCGAGCTTCCTGCGGGGGACGCTACGCGAAGTTGACGTCGAAGTCAAAATGAAATTGACGTCGGCGTCAGAACGGTCTAATCGAGTGAAGCGATGACGATCCACCGCAAATGCGATTTCCCGGTATTCGATGCCGACAACCACCTTTATGAGACGAAGGATGCGTTCACCAGGCATCTGCCCAGCAAGTACAAGCACGCCATTGACTACGTCGAGGTGCGCGGCCGCACGAAGATCGTCGTGCGCGGCAAAATCAGCGAGTACATTCCGAACCCGACCTTCGATGTCATCGCGCGCCCGGGTGCGCACGAGGACTTTTTCAAGAACGGCAACCCCGAAGGTAAATCGATGCGCGAGCTCACGGGCGAACCGATGCGCTGTATCCCGGGCTTCCGTGAGCCTGGCCCTCGCCTCGAGCTCATGGACGAGCTCGGCGTCGACCGCGCGTTGATGTTTCCGACGCTGGCGAGCTTGCTCGAAGAGCGCATGCGCGACGACCCCGAAATGATCCACGCCGTCGTGCACTCACTCAACGAGTGGCTGCATGAGACCTGGTCGTTCAACTACGAGAATCGCATCTTCACCGTGCCGCTCATCTCACTGCCTATCGTCGACAAGGCGATCGCGGAGCTCGAGTGGGTGCTCGAGCGCGGTGCCCGCAGCATCCTCATCCGACCTGCGCCGGTTCCCTGTTACGGTCACTCACGTTCGTTCGCCTACCCGGAGTTCGATCCCTTCTGGAAGCGAGTGGCCGACGCGAGGATCCTCGTCTCGTTGCATTCGGCCGACAGCGGCTACGCCCGCTACCAGAGCGACTGGACCGGCCCGACAGAGATGCTGCCGTTCAAGTTCGACTCGTTCCGGATGATGAGCATGATGAAGCGACCGATCGAGGACAGCATGTCGTCGGCGGTGTGTCATGGCTTGCTCACGCGGTTCCCCAACCTCAAGGTCGCCGTCATCGAGAACGGCGGCAGCTGGGTTCCGCACTTCCTCGAGCAACTCGCCGGCGTGTACAAACAGATGCCGCAGGCGTTCGACGAGAATCCGATCGCGGCGTTCAAGCGTAACGTGTACGTGAGTCCGTTCTTCGAGGACAACCTCGAGGCGCTCATCGCGGAGATGGGTGCCGAACACATCCTCTTTGGATCCGACTACCCGCATCCGGAGGGGTTGGCCGAGCCGTGCACCTACGTCGACCACCTCCCGCCGGGCACGAGCCCGGTGGATGTGCGCAAGATCATGGGCGGCACGCTCGGCCAGCTCATGGGCATCGACAACTGACAGCGTCGTGACTGGGTGCGATATGAAACTAGAGCACGTCATTTTCGAAGTCGTCGACGCGATCGCGGTGATCACGCTGAATCGGCCGGAGGCTGCCAACGCCCAGAGCCAGAAAGTGCTCGAGGAGCTCGACCGCGCCTGGCAGGCTGCCGATCGCGATCCCGAGGTGAAGGTCATCGTCTTCAAATCGAACGGCAAGCACTTCTCCGCCGGCCACGACATGTCGAGCACGAGGAACAGCACCGAGCCGGTCGAGTGGCACGCCGACAGCCACTACGACTGGGAGACCCGTCATTACCTCCACTATGCGAAGTCTTGGCGGGAGGTGCCGAAGCCATCCATCGCGGCTGTCCAGGGCAAGTGCATCGCCGCTGGGCTCATGCTGTGCTGGCCGTGTGATCTGATCGTGGCCGCCGACAACGCCCAGTTCTCGGATCCCGTGCTTGCCATGGGCATCTGCGGGGTCGAGCTGCACGCCCACACCTGGGAGTTCGGACCGCGCAAGGCAAAGGAGCTGCTCTTCACCGGCGAGGCGATCACGGCGCAGCAGGCCGAGCAGCTCGGCATGGTCAATCGCGTGGTGCCGCTCGACGAGCTCATCCCCAGCACGATGGCGCTGGCGCGGAAGATCGCCAAAAACGATGCGTTCGCGCTGCGTATGGCCAAGCGGGCGGTGAACAAGACCCTCGACATCCAGGGGTACACCACGGCGATCGACGCGATCTTCGACATGCACCACTTCGGCCACGCCCGGGCGGCCCTGGTCACCGGAGGGTTTCCAGTGCTCGCCGGTCTCGACGCGATGAAGAGCAAAGGTGCTGGCTGAGTGCCTAGGGACAACCGCGCCTTCCTCGAGCACTCGAACGGCTGTCCGTTCGAGGCCCGGGCATGGTTGGACGACGAGCTGGTGGCCGTGTCGTCGGCGGCAGTACGGGTGGAGCAACCGGGAGCAAGGCCGATGCTGTGTTTCCCCGCGGGCGATGTGCGCGGGAAGGTCGCGACGGGCGACGAGGTCCTGCTCGCTTCGGCGCCGGAAGGCTACGTCGCGTTCGATCACGACCACGCCCGGGTCCGGGTCGTGCTGGTCGACAGCGTCGCGAGCGAGCAGGAACGAGATCGTACGCTCAAGCGGTTCCCGACCTGGGGCGACGCTGCTGATCTGATCGACATCCTGAACGTGCGACCGGACGGCGACGGTAGTTATGTCAGCGCCACGCGCGCTGCGGCTGCGAACCGCCATCGCAGTGTCGTCGAGGGCAGCCAGATGCTAGCGCAGGCGATCGTTGCTGCGGGGCGCCACGCGCCGGGGCGCAGGGCCGTGTCCGCGTCGATGGTGTTCATGCGGGCGGCGAATACATCCGAGCGGCTGCGTATCCATATCGAAAAGCTCTCCGTCGGCCGAAACTTCACCACGCTCGCGGCTCATGTGCGTCAGTCGGGCAAGCTCTGCGCGAGCGGGATCATGCTGCTCGACGCCACCGCACCGGATGTGGTCCGGCATGCTGCGGCGGCGCCTGACACGAAGGGGCCCTACGACAGCGAACCGTTCGACATGTCGGTGACCGGTCGCGACGTCCGCTTCGTCGACGGCGCGTACACGGGGGATCCGAACGCCCCCGTTGGGCCTCCGGTGCTGGACGCCTGGGTGCGCTTTCGCGAGGTGCCCGAGGATCCACACTTGCACGCCGGATTGCTTGCCCAGTTCACCGGACACGTCTCGATTGCCGCCGCGCTGCGGCCTCACGCGGGCATCGGCCAGAAGCAGGCTCATCGCACGCTGTCGACGGCGATCAACGCAATCTACATTTCGTTCCACGCCGACGTCCGCGCCGACCGCTGGATGCACTACCACAACCACTCGACGTTCGCCGGCGACGGCATGACCCACTCGGAATGCCGCGTGTACGACGTCGAAGGTGTCCTGCTCGCGTCGTTCAGCGTCGAAGCGATGGTCCGACGATTTTCGACCGATCGACCGGTCAGCGATCTGACCTCGTTATGAGCCTCACCACGGGCCGCGCTCCACTCAGCACCAATCCCGCCGGCCGGTTCGATCGCCCCGTGCCCGCCGGCGCGGTGTACGTCGAGCCGTTCCTGCGGCGCGTACGTGCCGTCGTCGGGGAGCGCACGGTGATCGACAGCGAACGCGTCGTGCTGGTGCACCGCCCGGGGCAGCCCCCGACGTACGCGTTCCCCGAGAACGACGTGCGCGATCTGCCGGCGTCGGCGGAGCCGGCAGCGCTGGGCTACGTGCGGGTGCCGTGGGGCGCGGTCACGGCGTGGTACGAGGAAGAAGAAGAGGTGTGGGGAGGCCATCCGCGGAACCCTTATCACCGCATCGATTGCGTTCGGGCACGGCGGCAGTTGCGCGTCGAAGTGGCCTCGAGGGTGCTCGTCGACACGACGGACGTGATCTGCCTCTACGAGACATCCAGGGCGCCTCAGCTCTATGTGCGGCGCGAAGCCGTACGTACGGATCTGCTCGTCGCCAGTTCGATGGTCACATACTGCGTTTACAAGGGTAGGGCGACCCACTGGACCGCCGTCGTCGATGGCACGCTTGTGCCGGACGTGGCGTGGTCGTACAACGACCCTCAACCCGAATCCGCCCCGATAGCCGGCATGCTGAGCTTCTACCCCGAGCGCATCGTGGTTCAGGATGTTCTGCCCTGGTTTGGCGCTCCGCCGCCCGCAAACGCTCGAGACAATGACCAACACCGTTCGAATGGCTAGAAATCACGCGACCCAGAAGGCGCCCGCGGAGCCCGCGCAGCCACCGGGGAGCGACAAGGCGAGCGGTCGCCGCTCGTCGAAGGGTGTCCGTACCCGAGAGCGCCTGGTCGAGGCGGCCAAGGAGATCTTCGAGGAGCACGGTTTTTTGGACGCCCGCATCACCGACATCACGGAGCGAGCCGACCAGTCTCATGGGTCCTTCTATTACTACTTCGACTCCAAGGAGGAGGTATTCAGGGAGATCGCTGCCAACGTCGACGAGCGGCTACTCTTCGCGCCGATGGATGAAGTCATTATGGCGCAGTCGCGGCTCGCGCCACAGCAGCGTATCCGCGAGGCGATGCGACGCTACTTCGAGAGCTATCGGCAGGAGGCCCGCATCATGGGCTTGATCGAGCACGTCTCCCGCTTCGATCCGGAGATCAACGCTCTACGTCTGGCCCGCCATAAGCGTCATACCGAGAAGGTCGCCGAGACCATCCGGCAGCTGCAGCGCCGCAAGCTCGCCGACTCGAAACTCGACCCCATGGTGACCGCTGCCGCGCTCGGCGCCCTCGCCTATCAGTTTGCGGAGATATGGCTGGGGCATGGCGCCGTCGACTGCACGCTCGAGCACGCGGTCGAGCAAGTGTCGCGGATCTTCGCGAATGCAATCCGCCTCAAGGAAAGTCGATAGAAGGGAAGTCAGCCGGGCTTGCTGCGACTCCGCGGGACCTCGCGGAACGGGAGATCGCGATCGGGCGTCAGCTCGCGGGGCATTCCGAGCACGCGTTCGCTGATGACGTTCGCAGCCATCTCGGTCGTCCCGCCGCCGATGCACATCGCCTGTCGCATCAAGAAGTCGATGCCCCACTCGGCGAGCTCCCCATCGCTATCGATCCACGTCGCACCGGCGCTTCCGGCAAGCTCGAAGGCTATTGTCGCCCGACGCGTTTCGGCAAGGCCGAGGAACAGACGGGCGATGGCCGAGGACTGGTCCGACATCGTGCGGGTCGCTATTCCTTGGCCGACGCGCCGCCTGAGCGCTTCGCCCACGAGTTGGAGCATCTGAGCCTCACCGATCAGCTCGCACGCGCGCGGGTCACTCAGTTTGCCGGCGGCGCGTGCGATCGCGTGCATCGTGGCACCCGCCCCGCCGGCCCGAATCGTACCCTCCGGCATGGTGACCAGCGACGAGTTCTGCCCCATTCGCTCGTGGAACATCCAGCGGCTGCCGACGGTCCATCCCTTATTGACCTCACCGATGCGCTGGCTGTCGGGGACGCGTAGGTCGGACAGGTATTCCTGGCAGAACTCCTTCGAGCCGTTCAGCATCTCGACGCGCTGCACCTCGATCCCGGGGCTCTTGATCGGAAACATGAACACCGTGAGCCCACTGTGCTTCGACACGTCCCAGTCCGTTCGAGCCAGGCACAAGGCCCAGTCGGACCACCACGCACCGGTCGTCCATACTTTGGATCCGTTGAGGACCCATTCGTTCCCATCGCGTACGGCGCTGGTGAGCGCGCCGGCGACGTCAGAGCCGCAGCTCGGCTCGGAGAGGAACTGCATCCAGAGCTCCTCACCCTTCAAGATCGCGGGAACGTGCCTTCGTCTCTGCTCTTCGGTTCCGAACTCCAAGAGCACCGCGAGACAGGGCGTGAACGTCGGCACCTGCGCGCGCGTTGGATACTCGTAGCCGCGCATCTCTGCGTTCAGCACTCGCTGGTGCGCCGGCGTGAGCCCCTGTCCGCCGTACGGGCAAGGTACGCAGATCCCTGCCAGACCTGCGTCGAAGAGCATCCGCTGAACCTCGCGTTCGCGGGCAACTTCGGCCAACTCCTCCTCATCTCGGTGATTGGCCCGCAGCGCACTGGAGACTGTCCTCTTCGTCACGGGCCGCAGGTTGGCGCGGATGAAAGCGCTGGCACGCTCGCGGAAGCTCTCGAGGCTCTCGACTTCGACGTTCACGACGCGACTTCCTTCCTGGCGACGAGATCGGCGAGACGACGACGATGCGCGTCGGGAGTGCCGTGAAGTACGCGCGCCAGCGTCAGTCTGCGCAGGAAAAGGTGCAGGTCATGCTCGAAGGTGACTCCGATTCCACCGTGCAGCTGGACGCATTCTTGGAGCAGCTCGGCGCCGTACTCGCCGATATAGGCCTTCGCCGCACTCACGAGTAGAGCTGCCTCGGGCCTTCGCTCGGCGACCGCCCGGGCGGCTTCGTCGCCGATGGCATGACTTGCCTGCAGCCAGGTCGCCATGTGGGCGAATCGATGTTTCAGTGCCTGGTACGACGCCAATGGACGGCCGAACGAGTAGCGATCGAATGCCCACTCGACGGTCATGTCGAACGCCCTTTGCATCGCGCCCAAGGCCTCCGCGTTGAGGACGACGAGGGCATGCTGGAGTTGCCGTTCGACGTCGTCGGCGGCCTCGCCGACACGACCGACCAGGCACGCGGCGGGCACGCGAACGTCGTCGAACCGCACGACCGAGAACCGCTTGGTGAGATCGACGCCGCGCATGGGAATCAGAGAGACGCCCTTGGTAGCGGCGGGAATGATCACCTGGGTGAGTCCCTCGGCGGTTCGACCGGTGACCAGCAAGTGGCTGGCTTCGTTGGCCGACTCCACGGGTCGCTTCACGCCGTTGAGCACGAGCTCGTCGTCGTGCACCGCGATATCGAAAACCATGTTGCCCAACCCGTCGTTGGGCGGAGCCTCGGAGACGCACCACGTGCCGATGGATGTCCCATTCAGCAACCCGGCGATCAGCTCCTTGTGGGCGCCGGCAGCGCTCAGCGCGCCTGCGACGACGTTGGTCGAGACCAGCGGTCCAGGCGCGGCGTGCCGGCCGAACTCGTAGGCAACCAGCGTCAACTCCACGAGCCCGCTGCTCGAGCTCGAAACCCCACCATCGTCTTCCGAGACGAGTAGCGACGTCCAGCCCAGCTCGGCGCCCCGGCGCCAGTAGTCGCTCGCGAACCCACGAGGGTCGTCCCGCAGACGCCGCAACTCCGCGACCTGCGCGTTGGCGTCCAAGAATCTCGCGGTCGTCTCGCGAAGGAGCTCCTGTTCCGAACTCAACTCCAACAGCATGCACCGGAAGCTAGCCTTTCCTCATCGGGGCCATCAATAGGCGGGAAAGGGCGACTATGTGCAGGAAAAGGCGATTTCAGAGCGCTGTCATCTTCGCCGTGGATAATCACGTCGACGAGGCGCCCGCGCACGTGATTGAGGCGTCGATTACGCGACTGTGTTTTTGAAGAGCCATGACCAAGATTGAATTCGAGTTTTCCCACGCCGCGATCCTGGTATCCAACATCGAACGCTCTGCGCACTTCTACGAACGCGCGGTCGGCTGGGAGCGGGAGTTCGGCGGCAGCTATGATGACTCGCTCGGGCGGGCCAATGGCTACGGTGGTCCGGGGCGCATCCTGATGGGCAAGATGGGCAGCGTGAGGCTGCAGCTCGTGGAGATGCAGGTGTCGCTCGAGCCGAAGCGACTGCCCCGCCACTTCGGCATCTTCCTGTGTTCTGTGATCGTGCGCGACTTGACGCCTGTGCGAGCGCGGCTGAAGGCCGAAGCCATCGCGATCACGCGCGAGCTGGATATCGGGCGCGTTCATTTGCTGGTGGTGACGGACCCGGACGGTCAGGAAATCGGGATCATCGGACCGCAGGGCCAGGAGCACGCACAATGAGCCAGGAGCCCAAGGTGCCGGTCTACCGCATCGCATTCGTGGGCATCGGGCGCATGGGCTCGCCGATGTTGCAGTGCGTGCTGGAGGCTGGCTACCACGCGACGCTATGCGATCCATCCGAGCAGGCGACGGCTCCCTTTCTCGCCGCGCTGCCCGATCGCGTTCGCTTGGCGCCAACGCCGCGTCAAGCGGCGGAGGACGCGGATGTGATCGAGGTGGCGGTGAATACGAACGAGCAACTGCTGGAAGCCTGCCTGGGTTCCGACGGCGTGCTTGCGGGCGCAAGGTGCGGGAGCATCGTGCTCATCCACTCCACCGTCTCCCACGACACGTTGCGCCGCCTCGGTGACGCGGCTTCCAAGCGCGGGGTGCATTTGCTGGACGCCATGGTCAGCGGTGCGCGCGGTCATCTGAGCGTGGGCAACCTGGCCGTGATGGTAGGCGGCGACGCCGAGGCTTTTGTCCGAGCCAAGCCAGTCATGGACACGTACGGGGGCCTGGTGCTGCATCTCGGGCCGCGCGGGGCGGGCCTCGACGCCAAGCTCGCGATCAACCTGTTGCGCTACCTCTGCATGGCGGCAGGGCAGGAGGCGACGCGCCTCGCCGAAAGAACGGGCGTGGGCGATGCGATGGCCCAGTTGGTCGCTCACACCGAGGCCAACCGCTACGTGGGCAACTCGGCGAGGCTCCGTATGTTGGAGTCCGTTCCGCTGAGGCAACGGGAAAAAGACGCGGAGGTGGCCCAGAAGGATCTGCGGGCGGCGATTGCGCGCGCCGACGAAGTCGGTGTCCGGCTGCCCAGCGCCGAGCTCGCGATGGGGCTGATGCACCCCTTGTTCGGGGCCGAGCCACTCACCGACGCAGACACTCAGGCAGAGCAACGATCGGGTTGAGCGTCAATTCCTCTTGGTCGCGGCGCTAACGCTATCCGCCACTTGTCCGTGAGCAACCGTTCCGCGGTCCACGTTCGCCTGCTGGACACCCCATGTCGGCCGATCGAGCGGCATTTCTCGATACGCGCTCGGCGTCCGCCCTGTCCAGCGCTTGAACGCTCGATGGAACGTGCTGGGATCCGCGAAGCCCATTTCGTACGCAGTCTCCTTGATCGTGAGCTGCCCATTGCGTAGATGTTGCTTGGCTACGATCGCGAGCGCTTCCTTGGCGATTGTCTTGTACGAGCTTCCCTCGGAAACGAGGCGCCGTCGAAGCGAGCGCTTGCTCAGCCCGAGCGCGCGCGCGACACGGCTCATATCCGGTTGGTGCGCTTGCGCTTGCTCGACCAAAAGATCGCGCACGCGCAACGTGAATGGGGTGTGCTGCGTCAGTCGTAGAATGCGCCGCTCCGCGATCGCGCGCAGCGCGTCGTGCACATCCTCGTCCTTGTGCAACGACGCCGTGTTCATCAGTGCGCGGTCGAACACGATGCACGTGAACGGTTGCTCGAAGCCCGGTGCGAGCTCGAATGCCCGCGTGTACTCGCCGTGGTACGTCGGCATGGCGTACTCGAAGCTCACGGCGTCGAATCGAGCCTGGGCGCAGTAGGAGCGAATGAGCCGGATGAGGCCCAACACCAGCATCTCCGACGCGAAGCGCTGCATGCGCAAAGATGCACCGCACAGGTTGGAGCAACGCACTGTCACCTTGTCGGCGTGTTCGGAGACTTGGAAGCTGGGCTCATCGCTCAAGAGCCGATGGAACCTGCGGAGCGACTCCAATCCCTGACGTAACGTTGCCGCGTGGGCCGCCAGGTGTGAGACTGGATTGAAAGTGGCGCCGCACAACCGCTCACTCCAGTGCAGACCGAACGCGGGGTCGCCAGTCAGGTCCAACGTACGCTCGCAGAGGCAGTACACAGCCGAACGTGGAACGCAGGCATCCTCGCAGTCGAGCTGCGCGGGGTCGAGCTCTGCAGAGCGCAAGAGTTCCATGCGCGAGACGCCCACCTGCTCCACGGCCTCGACGAGTCCACGCACGATCCGCATCGACATCGAGGATTCTTGAGGGTCGAGTTGCCGGGCCGCGCGAGTCTGCATACCTCCTTGAGTGTCTGGCTGGAGGTGGGCCGGCTTGGTTAAAAGTGACAAACCGCGCGAAGCGGAAAGAGGGCGCGCTCGGTCGGGCTTAACCTCACTCGGCTTGCGGGTAAAATACACCGGCCCCTCTCCATTTGTTCAGCAACGGGCGAGTGTCTGGTCCGCGTCTCGAAACTGAGCTGCGCGGGTCAGTGCCCTGCACCCCGTCGGCCAGGGTCCTACTCACCCCAACAGCCTACACAGGCACGTTCACAAAGCAACTGGAACGTTGTGATGTTGGCGCGCGTATGTTTAATCTGCAATTCAATGAAAATTACGACCGAACTCAAAGCCAAGCAGGTTCGCGGAGATCGCTTGGTCGCTAAAGTGCTCGAAGCCACTGTGGTGGAACTTTCGCGCTCGGGCCTCGAGAACCTCTCGGTGGAACGCGTCGCCGAGCGCGCCCAGGTCAACAAGACGACGATTTATCGGCGGTGGTCTACCCCGGAAAAACTCGTTCGCGCGGCACTCTTGCGCGTCGCCAGCGAGAACAGTGTCGTTCCCGACACTGGCAGCTTGCGCGCGGACTTGTCGAAACTCATCAACATGCTTCGCGTCGTCCTCGCGTCACCGCCCACCCATGCGCTCATTCGCATGCACCTCGGCGGTACCATGCACGGCGACTTGGCGGCGCTCTCCCTCGCTATCCGGCATGAGAAGGACGAGCAGTTGAAGACGATCTTCGTCCGGGCCGTGGAGCGCGGCGAGCTGCCGCCCGGCACGGATATCGATCTGCTCTACGACACGATCGTGGGGGCTTTTTTCAACTTCGCCGTTTTTCGGCGCGAGCCCGCCAGCAAGGCGCGCATGGAGCAGGCCGTCGATCTCATCCTCGTCGGTGCGGAGAACGCGGTCCGCCCTGCGAAGAGCACTGCAAGCCAATTCCGAAAACAAGGTAAGCGGTAGCCTACGCGACATGGCGATACGTTGGGGCTACGCGCGTGCTTCCGAGTGCACGCACCGCATCGCATGGCCTCGCCGGGAAAACGGTTTGGCCGCCCACGACCATTGCGCGACCGCAGTGCCGCCCCGTAGGGTCCGAAACGCAGCGCGGCTCGGCGATGCAGACGAGACACGGGTGAGCTGCGCCGTGGCGCTCGAGTATTGGGAGGAAGGTCGGCAATGGAACAGCAAAGGATGGTCCCATGATGCGAGTCGTTGACGGTCCCAAGTTGCTCTTGCCAACATTCGTTTTTCTGCTCGCGTGTGGGTGCTCGAACGAAGGGTCGAATAAAAATACCGAGTCGAACCCAACCATGGGAGCGGACGCGGCCACGCCCAAAGCGGACGGCGCAACCGTGCCCGTAACCGTCACCGGTCCGATCACGGGGGGCAGGGGCAAGCCGTTCACGACTTCGATCGTGGATCTCGGTGCCAACGGCTATGGGGAGAAGGAGTTCTTTTACGAAGGCGACGCCACCGCCTACGCCCTGGAAGGCGAGATGACGATGGACGGGAAATGGAAGCTCATGGAAACGAGCAAGGAGAGCTACAAGTCCCGCATGATCGTGCGCCGGCCGAGCGACGCCGCCAAGTTCAATGGGACAGTCGTCGTCGAATGGCTCAATGTTAGCGGCGGTGCCGACGGCGACCCGGGCTTCATGTACAACTGGCACGAGATCTTGCGCGAAGGGTATGTTTGGGTCGGGGTTCCGCACAAGCGACCGGCATCGAGGGCGGCGGCTTTGCCGTGCTGCCCAATCCGCCGCCCCCGCTCAAAGTACATGACCCGGCGCGCTACGGGACGCTCCGCCATCCGGGCGACGCATATTCCTTCGACATCTATACGCGTGCAGCCCAGATCGTTCGCGGCGCTGGCGGAGTCGATGTGCTCGATGGACTCGAGCCCAAGCGTTTGGTCGCATACGGCGAATCTCAGTCGGCGATGCGCCTCGTCTCCTACGTCAACGGCGTGCATCCGTCGGTCAAGGCATTCGATGGCTTCTTCATCCACAGCCGCAGCGTCAGCGGAGTGCCCTTCACCAATGACGCCATGCTGTCGCTCGGCGGCGCACCGGTTTTCATCCGCGACGACATCGAGGCCCTGGTATTTCAATTTCAAACCGAAACCGACGTGCTTGGGTCGTTCGGCTACTTGCGGGCGAGGCAGCCCGACAGCGATCGGCTTCGCACCTGGGAGGTGGCGGGCACTGCCCACGCGGACGCGTACATCCGGGGTATCAACGGGGACGCAGGCTCCGCCATAGCATGCGCCGACGTGAACGACGGTCCGCAGCATTTCGTGATCAAGGCAGCGCTGCATGCGCTCCATCTGTGGATGACCGATGGGACCGCGCCCGAAAAGGGCGAACTGCTCATGGACAATGACGGCGGTCCGCTCACGGCTGACAATGGCAACGTGCTCGGCGGCGTGCGCACGCCCGACGTCGACGTTCCGATTGCGACGCTGAGCGGCATGCCAGCGGCCGGCTCGAGCAACATTCTATGTTCCTTGTTCGGCCATACCACGCCGTTCACGCCCGAGAAGTTGATGCAGCTGTACCCAACCCACGAGGACTATGTCATGAAGGTCAAGGATTCGGCCCGCAAGAGTGGGGTGGCGAAGTTCCTCCTCGGGCCCGAAGAGCAGGCGATGGTCGCCGAAGCGGAAGCCGCGCCGATACCGTCTGCCATGGCTTCGCTCAGGGCGCGTTGACCGTTCGTCCGCCATCGATCACCAGGATGTCGCCGGTGTGGAAGATCGAGGCGTCGGAGGCCAAGTACGCGGCGGGACCTTCGATGTCACTCGCGACGCCCGGCCGCCCGAGCGGCGTGGCGGCGGCGAACCGCTTGCTGATGGCTTCGGTTTGCGCGTTGTCGCCGGTCATGCCGGTGAGGATGAAACCAGGTGCGATCATGTTGGCGCGCACGCCGTATGGCCCCATCTCCACCGCGATCCCTTTGATCATCGCGGCGAGCGCGCCCTTGGCCGCAGCGTAGTGCTCCATTCCTTTCAGGCCGTGGAACATCGACAGGCTGCCGCAAGCCACCATCGAACCGCCGGGATCGCCGGCGTTGGCGCGCTGGCGCATGTGCCGTGCTGCCGCGCGCAGGGTGTAGAACGCGCCGTGCAGGTTCACGTCGAGCAAGTCGTGATAGGCCTTGGTGCTGAGGTCGGCAAACGACGCGGCGCGATCGTGGAAGCCGGCGTTGGCAAACACGCAATCCACGCGGCCGAGCGTCTCGAGCGTCGATGCAAACGCCGCCTCGACCGCCGCTTCATCGGAGACATCCACCGCCTCGGCGTGGCCGCGCCGAGCGCCGACCGCCCGGAGCGCCTTCACCGCTTCGGCATTCTTGTCCGCGCGGCGGCCCCACACCACGACATCCGCGCCTTGCTTGGCGCAGCCTTGCAGGAATGCCAGGCCGATGCCGCTGTTGGCGCCGGTCGCCAGCACGACCCTTCCGGTCAAATCGAAGTGTCCACGAGCCATGGTCAAAGCTCTGCGCTCCCGGCGACGGGATGGACCCGCAGGTAGTCCGAGAAATAGGGCTCGAGATCCTGCCTAGTGAACCCCCATTGCGCGAGGGAGTAGCGGTGCTGCCCGAACCTGCCCTGCGGGTTCTTCTCGATCCAGGCTTTCATGCCGCTCTCCGCGATATCGGTCCACGCGTCGCCGAGCCAGGCATAGATTTTCTTCATCTGCGCGAGTGGGTCAGCGACCAGATCGTCGTAGTAGAGGTGGTAGATGTCCCTCGGCCGCTCGCGGCTCATTTCGAGCGGGCGCGCGAGGTGTAGCGCGAGCTGCAAGGGGAAGCGCTCACGCATGTAGGAAACGCCGGCATCCGTGTTGAAGATCGGGCGCGAGCTCTCGCGCATGCTCATCGAGGAGGCGAACGTCGCGTAAGGGTCGCGATGCGTCCAGATGACCTTGGCGTCCGGAAACGTGGCGAACAAGCTACGGATGAACAGCGAATCCGACGGCATCTTCAACACCCAGCGTCCGGGGTTGGTCGACTGCAGAATCTGAAGCGCTCGCTTGCGGTGCGCGAACGCCGAGGTCATGTCGCAGAACAAGATCCAGTCGTGATAGGTCGGCGTGGTCGTGATCACCGCCAGCATCAGCGACTTGAAATCTTGCGCCAGCAGGTGAACGCATTCGGTGGGCCCGTCACCCGCTTCGAAATGCTGCGCCGCACCCCGCGGGTTGGCGGTGACGATCCTCTCGTCGTTGGCCATTTCGGCGAGGCAGCGCGGATCGGTGCGCAGCGCGCCAGGCGCAGCGGGCGGCGTGATGTCGTAGGACTCCCATTTCAGCAGCGACCGGTTGGTCAGGTCGGCGTCCATCATGTAGCTCACCATCGTCGTGCCGGTGCGCGGCATGCCGAGGATGAACACCGGGCGTTTCACGGGCGCCGCCGCCACCCGCGGATTGTGACGGATGAAGTCGTCGACACGCATACGCGTCGCCAGCGCGTTCGTGTAGCGTTTCTCGAGCAAGCCCCAGCCGCGTTGGGTCAGGACATCGGCACGCACGTGGTCCCGCAGCAGAATCTCGAGCCCCTCGCGCCAGGAGTCGTGCTCTGGGTCGGGGAGGCCCGTCGTTTGGCGCGCGGCGTTCAAGATATCGTCGAGAGTCATGCTGTGCCTCCACGCGGCATTCAGTCGAACCGAAGCAAGACCTTGGCCGCGCCGCCGGCGTCACTCGCAGTTTCGAACGCGGTGAGAAAGTCCGAGAAGGGAAAGCGGTGGGTGATCATCGCCTCGGGATCGACCGCTCCACTGGCCAGTTTTTCCATGACTTGCGGAAACTCGGTGGGATAGCCACAAGACCCGATGATGCTGATCTCTTTGCTCATCAGCTTGGTGCCATCGAACGTGACTGGCTGGCGCTGGATGGCCAGGGTAACGATGCGGCTGCCCTTGTTGCAGAGGTTGGCGATCTCCGAGAGTAGCCCGGGGGCACCGCTGGCTTCGATGTACACATCCGTCCGTGGATACTTGCTGCCGAATAGGCTCGCCGAGCCACGAAGCTCGGTCAGCGCAGCGGCGGGCGGATGTTCGCGCGGATCGAAGACTGCACGCGCTCCCAGCGCCTTGGCGCGCTCACGGCGCAGTGGTGACAGGTCGAATGCGATGATGTCTTCGATGCCTCGCCAGCGCAGGCCCATGATTACAGCGAGGCCGATCGGCCCCGCGCCGAAGATCGTGACGCTCTCGCCGGGCGTCGGGTCGGCGCGGTTCACCGCGTGCGCACCGACCGCGATCGGCTCCACGAGCGCTGCGTGCTCCAGGCTGACACCCTCGGGCACACGGCAAAGAGACTGCACGTGGCCGTCCACGTCTCGCAGCACGACGTAGGAGCTGAAACCACCACACTCGCCACCGCGGCCGATGTCCGCCGGGCTGTTGTACGAATCGTAGGCCACGCGGTCGCCCTTCGCGAAGCTCTTGACCTTCGGTCCGACCTCGACGACCTCGCCGGCGAATTCGTGGCCGAGCGGCATAGGCCGGTCGAAGCGCATGCCGATGCTGCGGTAATGGAGGTCGGTGCCGCAGATGCCGGCTGCAGCCACCTTGACCACGACGTCTCCTGGGCCGGCCAAAGGCCGTTGCGCGTCGTCGAGCCGCAAGTCGTCCGGGCCGTACAGCACCGCCACCTTCATCGCAGTCTCCTCTCGGATGAGAGTGACCGAGCGGCCCGCGGCGGTGCAAGGCGCGAAGATGACGACGTAGGGCCATAGTTTCGCAGATGCGCCATTTTCGATCGTCGATCGGGCGCACGCGCTTGACCGAAATTCGCTGGCAACAGAAGCTGCCCCGAGATGACCGCCAAACCAAGCCTCTCGCACGAGGGCCTGCGCGTGGCCGAGCTGGTGAAGTCCGGTGAGGGGCAGGTTGCCGCGATCGAGCGAGCGCCGGGTGTCTACGAGAGCCGCGGCGTCGGCAACACCTATCTGCTCACCACATCCGCTGGCGATGTCCTCGTCAATGCAGGGACCCTCGGCGACGCTCGACGCGGCCGCGCGCTGTTCAGCAAGGTTTCCCAGGCCCCGATCCGCGCCATCATCTTGACCCAGAGCCATGCCAACCAATATGGCGGGCTCGAGATGTACAAGACGCCCGACAATCAGGTGATCGCACACCGCAACTATCCTGAAGATCGACGCTACAGCGAGTCCCTCTGCGCCCACTATCGGCGCGGCTCCCGAAGGATGTTCGGCCCGATCACGGGCCCGGTCCAGGACATCGTACCGACCGCCGAGGTCCCCCCTGATCTCTTGATCGACGAGCGGCACGCGTTCGAGCTCGGGAGGCGCCAATTCGAGATTCACTGGACTCCCGGTGGTGAGACACGCTCCGCCGTGATCGTTTGGTTGCCCGGCGAAAACATCGCGCTCGTCGGCAATCTGTTCGGGCCGTTGTTCGGCAATCAGCCGAACCTCAACACCCTCCGGGGCGACAAGCCGCGCAGCGCGCTTCAGTTCATCGACTCGGCCAAGAAGCTGCGCGCGTTGGGGCCCGAGATCATGCTCACCGGCCACGAATGCATCCGCGGCGCCCAGCACATCGAGCGCGAGGTCACACGCATCATCGACTCGGTGCAGTGGGTCCATGACCGCACGCTCGAAGGAATGAACGCCGGCCTCGATCTCCGAAGCTTGATGCGCGAGGTGAAGCCTCCGGCAGAGCTCACGCTGACCGAGGAATACGGCAAGGTGGCCTGGAATGTTCGGGCGATCTGGCACGAATATAGCGGATGGTTCGACCCGGACCGCGGCATCACCGAGCTGTATGGTGTGCCGCCATCGAGCGTCGCGCCGGCCATCGCCGCGCTTGCCGGCGGCACGGATCGGGTCGCGGAACGCGCGCAGGGATTCGTGATCGCCGGCAAACCTCTGGAAGCGCTGCACCTGCTCGATATCGCGTTCGCCGCCGAGCCGAGCTCGCAGCGCGTGCGCGAAGCCAGGCGCCAGGCGCTCGAGCTCTTGCTTCAACAGACCGGTGGGAGCAATCTCTGGGAGCGCATGTGGATCGCATCCGATCTCCGCGTCCTGGACGAAGACTTCGGCAGCGAGAAGTCAGTGCGCTAGGCGCGGCGCACGCAACCGATCGCGCGTTCCCGGAACTCACGGGGCGTTTGTCCCGACGCGGCGCGAAAGGCGAACGAAAAGCCCGATGTGGAGGCAAACCCCAGGCTGTGGGCGATGGCCTTGACGCTTTCGCCGGCAGCCAACAAGCGCTTGGCATGATCGACCCGGCATTGAGCCACGTGCTCGCCTATGGAATGGCCGCGGCTGGCACGGAAGGCGCGCGTCAGTTGCCGCACGGAGAGGTTGCAGAGCTCGGCGAGCTCGGACAGCGTCGGGGTTTGCCGCACTTCGCGGAGGCGCTCCTCGATCCGTCGTAGCCGCCACGCGGCGAGACCACCGTTCGCTGGGCCTTCCTTGATCGCGACGCAATGGCGTCCGAGCTCGATCGCAATCTGAGCGACAATCAGCTCGATCATGGCCTCGCCGGCGAAGCCGGGATTGCGCAACTCCTCTCCGAGGCGCAGCAACAGTTGGCGCAGGTTCACGTTCTGGATGTCGAGGCTGGCCTCTCGCCGGCGATCCGTCCATTCGAGTTCTCCGTCGAACCACCGGCGCAAAGGTTCCGGACGCAAGTGACACAGGACCGAGACCTGGGTGGGCCCGCCGTCGCTCCGGATCTGCATGGGCTCACGCGGAGGAAGAATGAACAGATTGCCGATGCGCTCGAAGCGATGCGGCGCCCAACGGTCGACGTAACGCGCGCGCACGTTGCGTGGCCGTGGCGTCAGACACAGATCCAGCCAGTAGGTTTCTGGCTCGCAGAGAATGTCGTCGGCCGGTTCGGTGACATGAAAACGGGCAAGTCGGGTCGTTGCTACCGGAACGCGAATCTCCGCGTCGAGGGTCATCAAGCCTTGGGAACGGCCCGTCATGCTTCTCGACACAGACTGCCATGACCGCGCCAGCGCGAAAATCATTCGGACGGACATGGCCGCCAACGGCAAGTACCTGGCCGCTACGAGCAGAGACGGCGGTGCACGCAGTTGGCTCGAGCAACGCGCCGCGATCTGACGCTCGCATCCTTCTCGTCAAATCTCGCATCACGTTTGCACTGGGTACTAAAATCATGCATCTTCGCGATCGTTTTTGAACACTGCAACGGTAGGAGGCATAGCGACATCATGGACGGCACATTCACCGCACTCGTCATCCTCGACGAGGGAGGGAAAGCGCGCCCGATCTTCAAGCAGCTCACGCTGGCCGACCTGCCCGATCACGAAGTGCTGGTCGAGGTCGACTTTTCCACGCTCAACTACAAAGACGGTCTGGTCGTCAGCGGCAATCGCAATAAGGTTGCGCGTAAGTTGCCGATCGTTGCGGGGATCGACTTGGCCGGTACGGTCATCGAGTCGCGTTCGCCGGCTTGGCGCGCGGGCGACAAGGTCGTCGTCAACGGATTCGGCCTCTCCGAGACCCACTACGGCGGCTACTCGCGCTATGCGCGGGTGAAACCCGAATGGCTGGTGCGTCTGCCCTCGGTGTTTCGGCCCGAAGATGCGATGGCGATCGGCACCGCGGGCTACACGTCCGCATTGTGCGTCGACGCGCTGGTCGATTTCGGACTCACGAAGGAAGCGGGCGAGGTGCTGGTTACGGGCGCTGCCGGCGGTGTCGGATCGGTTGCGATCGCGCTGCTGGCAGCGGCGGGCTTGGACGTGGTCGCCTCGACGGGACGACCGGAGACGCACGACTACTTGAAAACGCTGGGCGCGAGCTCGTTCGTCGATCGCGCGAGCTTGCAGGAGAAAGGTCCGCCACTGCAGAAAGAGCGCTGGGCCGGGGCCATCGACGTCGTGGGCGGCGTAACCCTCGCCAATGTGCTGGCGCAGACGAAATACGGAAGAGGCGTCGCCGCTTGCGGTCTCGCCGCGAGCGCGGATTTGCCTGCGACCGTCCTGCCGCACATCTTACGCAGCGTGGCGCTGCTCGGCGTCGATTCGGTGATGGCGCCGATGGCGAAGCGCGAAAGGGCATGGGAGCGACTCGCGCGAGACTTGCCGGCGAAGAAGCTCGCCGACATGACTCGGGTCGAGCCGATGTCGAAGCTGGTCGAGCTCGCAGGATCGATCCTCGCCGGCCAGGTGCGCGGTCGGGTGGTGATCGACGTGAGGCGCTGACCTGCTCGCGCGGAGCCGCTACACCGCTTGACCATCTCCAGAGCTCGGCGCCGGTTTCGTCGCCTCCGCCGGCAACCCAAGTTCCTTCAGCACCTCTTCCGTGCTGTCGCCGAGGCCCGGCGCGGGGCCAGCAACACGGCCGCGGGTGCGCGAAAACCAGGTCGGAATGCCTGGAAAGCGCATCGGGCCAAAGGGTGAGTCCACCGTCTCGAAGAAGCCGATGGCGTTGAGATGAGGATGGTCGAAAAGCTCGTCGGGCGTGCGAATCGGCGCCGCGGGAATGCCGAGCTTGCGGAAGAGATCCAGCCATTCTTGCGTCGAGCGCTCCTTGAAGGTGCCCGCCAGCAACTCGTACACCGCGTCGATTCGGCGCGCCCGCTGTGGGACGGTGGCAAGCTCGTCGCTCGCCCAGGGCGGCCGCACCGCTTCGACGAACAAGGCCCACTGCTTGTCGTTGTAAATGAGCGCGGAGATAGAGCCGTCGCTCGTGCGATAGGGCCGACGGTTCGGCGCCACTGCGCGCGGATAGTGCGCGGGACCGAGCGGGGGATCAAACAGAGCGCCGTTGGCATGCTCCGCGAGCATGAAGGAAGCCATGGTCTCGAACATGCCGACCTCCACCTCCTGGCCCTCCCCGGTCCTTTCGCGATGAAACAAGGCCATCATGGTCGCGTAGAGCGCTGTCAAGCCGGTGATCTTGTCTGCGATGATCGAGCCGACGTAGTTCGCTTCACCGGTCAGCATCTGCTGTACGGCCGGCAATCCGCATTCAGCCTGGATGGTGTCGTCATAGGCGGGCAGATCTCGGTCAGGGCCGCGCCTGCTGTATCCATAGCAACTGGTGTAAACGATCGCCGGACGAATCGCCGCGACATCTTGGTAGCTGAAACCAAGCCTCGCAATGGCCTTGGACCGCATCGAGTGGATGAAGACGTCCGCGTGCTCAATCAGGGCGCGCAAGGCGATTTTGCCCGGGTTCGATCGCAGATCGAGGACGACGCTCCGCTTGCCACGGTTCACATTGGCAAAGACGCCGCTCATCCCAGGCGCCGGTCCAACCGAGATGTAGCGGACGGTGTCGCCCTCGGGCGGTTCCACCTTGATCACGTCCGCGCCCATGTCGGCCATGATCTGGGTGCAGTACGGCCCCATGACCATCGCTGTGAGATCGATCACGCGCAGACCGGCCAGCGGGCCGGTGCGATTCGGGGGGCTGCCCATACGTCCTCCTTGCTGCAAGTCATCAACAGTGGTGTATAGTACTCCGCGCGCGTACCCGCAGCCAGGGGCCCCTTGCCGTGGATTTCTCCCTCACCGTAGATCAGCAGAACATCAGAGATACGATACTGAAGCACTGTTCGCGCTTTCCGGCCGAGTACTGGCTCGAACGCGACCGGACAGGCATATTTCCGGACGACTTTTTCCAGTCGCTCGTGGAGAGCGGCTGGCTCGGCATCGCGATGCCGACGGAGTATGGGGGCGCGGGGCTCGGCATCACCGAAGCGGCCGTGATGATGCAGGCGATCGCCGAATCGGGCGCCGGAATGAGCGGCGCGTCGAGCGTTCACATTCCGGTGTTCAGTGTGCAGCCGGTCGTGCAGTTCGGCACGTCGGCACAGAAACAGCGCATTCTTCCCGCGGTCGTGAGTGGAAAAGACCGGGTCTGTTTCGCGGTTACGGAGCCCAACGCGGGCCTGAACACGACCGAGATCAAGACCTCGGCCGAGCGCCGCGATGGCGGCTATCTGGTCAAGGGCGAGAAGATCTGGATTTCCTCGGCGCAGGTCTCGAACAAAATGGTGCTCTTGGCGCGCACCACGCCGCTCGACCAGGTCAAGCGCAAGACCCACGGACTCTCTCTTTTCTACACGCATCTGGATCGGTCCAAGATAGACGTGCAACTCATCCACAAGATGGGACGTCATGCGGTCGATTCCAACATGCTCTTCATCCAAGATCTGTGGGTGCCCGATGAGGACAGGATCGGTACCGAGGGCGAGGGGTTCAACATTCTTCTGCACGGTCTCAACCCGGAGCGCGTGCTGGTCGCTGCCGAGGCGATTGGCATCGGCCGTGCTGCCATTACGCGGGCCGCCCGCTATGCGCGCGAGCGCATCGTGTTCAACCGGCCGATCGGCATGAACCAGGGCATTCAGCATCCGCTCGCGAAATGCTGGGCTCAACTCGAGGCTGCCAACCTCATGGTGATGAAGGCTGCAACGCTGTTCGACAAAGGGCTCGAATGCGGCATCGAGGCCAATGCCGGCAAATATCTAGCCGGCGAATTCGCTTTCGAGGCCTGTCATACCGCGATGCTGACCTTGGGAGGCATGGGGTATGCTCAGGAATATCACGTCGAACGGCTGTTGCGAGAAGTCCTGATTCCCAGGACCGCGCCGGTAAGCCCGCACATGATTCTGAACTTCCTGGCCGAAAAAGTTCTCGGGCTCCCCAAATCCTACTGATCCAATAGCGAGTGTGATCGTGAAGGCGAACCAAGGAGAAATCTTCAGCGCGCGGTCTTGGCTATTCGCGCCGGGTGATAGCGAGCGGAAGATGGAAAAGGCGACCGCAGGACCGGCGGACATCGTCATCTTCGACCTCGAGGACGCAGTTGCCGAGGAAGCCAAGCCCAAAGCGCGCTCCATCGTATCCGCTTTCCTGAAAGCGCGGCCGGAGGAGGATCGCTCACGGCTGTGGGTCCGCATCAATCCGCTGCAGGGGCCGAACGCGCTCACCGATCTCGCTGCGATCATGCCTGCGCGCCCTGGCGGTATCATGCTGCCCAAATCTCGCGGCCGCTCGGATGTCGATGTGCTGGACAACTACCTGTCGGCGCTGGAGGTTGCCGCCGAGAGCGATCGCGGTTCGACCAAGGTGATCGTGCTCGTGACCGAAACGGCCGAGGGCATGTTCACCACCGGAACCTATGCGGGCGCGCCGAGGATCGTCGCCATGACTTGGGGCGCCGACGATCTCGCCGATGCGATCGGTGCCAGCGAAAACCGCAACGCGGATGGAAGCTATGCCTTCACTTACGAGCTGGCGCGCAGCCTCTGCCTGCTTGGCGCCGCGGCTGCAGGCGTGTGTGCGATCGAGACGATCCAGGCCGATTTCCGCGACGAAACCGGCCTGCGCAAGCGGGCGGAGCACGTGCGCCGCGCCGGATACCGCGGCATGCTGGCGATCCATCCGGCTCAGGTGGACGTCATCAACGAGGCATTCACGCCACGTGCCGAGGAGCTGGCGGCGGCCCAGGAAATCGTCGATCGATTTGCGGCAAGCCCGGGGGCCGGCACGATCGGCTGGAAGGGCGCCATGCTCGATCGCCCGCATCTGGCCCGCGCTCAGGCACTGCTCAAGCTGGCGGCACGGCGATGACGCTCACGACCGACCCGGCGCGGCTGGACCTCAGCCAGTTCTTACGGCCGGGTGACAGGATTGTCTGGGGCCAGGCTTGCGGCGAGCCAACGACGCTGGTCGAAGCGCTGATCGCGCAGGCTGAAGGCATCGGCGATCTCTCGGCATTCGCGGCCACCAGCTTCTCAGGGCTGCTCGATGTGACGGCTGCGGAGAAGCTCTCCATTTCCAGCATGGGCGCGATCGGGGAGCTGCGCACACTCACGGCAGCACACCGCCTTAGCATCATTCCCTGTCACGTCAGCCAGATCGGACCGATGATCGCAGAGGGGCTGATCGCTTGCGACGCTGCCTTCGTCCAGGTCAGCCCGCCGGATGCCAACGGCAATCATAGCTTCGGCTTGATCAGTGACTTCGTCCACGAGGCCGTGACGCGGGCCCGGGTCGTCATTGCGGAGGTGAATGAGTGCGTGCCGTTCACGCATGGGGACGTCGTGCTTCCCGCCGCGCGGATCGATTGTGCGGTTGCCGTTGCGCGCGCGCCGGTGGAGCTCGTGCCGGCGCAGATCGGCGACGTCGATCAGGCGATCGCTAGGATCGTCGCCGGTTATATCGGAGACGGCGCAGTACTTCAGGTCGGGATCGGCGCAGTGCCTGATGCGATCCTGCGCATGCTCCAAGACCGGCGTGATCTGGGCGTCCATTCGGGCATGATCGGCGATGCCCTCGTCGATCTGGTGGAGGCGGGTGTGGTCACCAACGCGTTGAAGCCATTGGATGCGGGCGTGTCCGTCACAACCGCGCTGATTGGTACCAAGCGCATCTATGATTTCGCTCACCACAATCCTCGGATCAGCGTGCGCAGTTCCGCCTATACGCACGACGTTGGCGTCTTGTCTCGGCTGCGGAATCTGGTTACGATCAATTCCGCGGTCGAGGTCGATCTGACGGGCCAGGTCAATGCCGAACAGAGCGGCTCCCACTATCTGGGCGGCACGGGCGGCCAAGTGGACTTCGTCCGCGCGGGCAATCGTTCTTTAGGGGGCCACTCCATCATTGCGCTACCCGCCACCGCCAGGGGCGGCAAGGTCAGTCGGATTACAGTCAGCCTGTCCGGGCCGGTGACCACCGCACGTAGCGACGTCGACGTGATCGTCACCGAATTTGGCGCCGCCGAGCTCAAGGGGCAGACGCTCGCCGAGCGCACACGCCGCCTGATCGCAATCGCTCACCCGGACTTCCGGCAGGAGCTAGACCGGGCGGCACGCCCGATTCAAAAGAGAGGGTTCTGAACGACGCCGTTATTCTTCGACGCACGACGATGGAATTGCGCTCATGACCTCGAATCGACCGGTGGATCCGCGCTCGCCTTCTTGGCCATCTCGAAACTGTAGCGAATGTGGTCGATGTGGCCCGAAGGAACGACGGTGAAGATCTGGGGGTGTTCTGTGCTGCGGATGGCGGCGATCTGTTCGGCGACCTGCTCGATCGACCATGCGGGACGGTACACGCCCGGGGTTTCGGCGATAAAGGCCTTCGCCACCCGGCCGGCAATGGAAACCAGCATCTCTCCCGTGATCGAGCAGGATTCATGAGCAAGCCAGCCCACGGCCGGCGCTACCAACTCTGGATCCATTGGAGGATAAGCCGAAGTGTCGATACCTTCGGCCATTCTCGTCACTGCTGCGGGAACGATGATGTTGCACTTCACGCCCTCTCGGGCCCCCTCGAGCGCGACCACATTGGACAGACCGATCATGCCCGCCTTGGAAACGCAGTAGTTCACGACGCGATGGTTGCCATAAAAGGCACCAATCGACGAGGTCAGCACGATGCGACCATACCCTGCGCTGCACATGAGCGGGAATGCAGGTCGAACAACGTGGAACGCACCACGCAGATGGACATCCAAGACGGCATCGAAGTCCTCGTACGTCATTTCCTTCAATGACCCGCGACGAACGTTGCCGGCATTGTGGATGAGGATGTCCATCCTGCCGTAGTGGTCGAGTGCTGCCTGGATGATCGCCTTGCCACCCTGCGCCGTCGCCACGGACTCGGTGCAGGCGACGGCTTGGCCCCCTCTTGCCCTGATCTCCCGTACCACCGCTTCCGCAGGACCGGCGTCGACGCCGTCCCCCTGCAGCGTGCCACCTGGATCGTTGGCGACGACCTTGGCCCCCCTCGAAGCCAGTAACAGGGAATAGGCGCGGCCGAGCCCCCTGCCAGCGCCGGTTACGACGGCTACGCGATTGTCGAATCTGAGTTCAGACATGGGTGTTCTGATTATCCGAACATCGCGTCGGTGGTTAGACCCGGGGCCTCGGCCGCAAGTGATTGGCCCCGGACAATCAATGCTTTCAGACCGCGTCTCACCTTATACGGAGAGGGCCAGGAGCTGGACGAGTCGGTTGATGGAACAGAACCTGCTGAAGCTGGACGGGCGGATCGTGGTGGTGGCCGGCGCTGCTGGCGGCGGCATCGGTACGACTGTCACGCAGATGGTTGCTCAGGCAGGGGCCACCGTGATCGCGGTCAGCCGGTCTCCCGCCAACCTCGATCGCCATATTGCCCCGCTCGTGGCGCAGGGGTTTTCGATCGTGCCGGTCGCAGCTGACGTCTCGACCGATGAGGGCGTGGCGACCACGCTCGAGCAGGTGCGCCGGGCGAAGGGCGACCTCTACGGTCTCGTCAATGTCGCCGGCGGCGCGGCGCCGTCGACTTGGATGCGGTCGACCCGGGTAACGCGCGCCGACTGGCGTGCCCTGTTCAGCCAAAATCTAGAGACGATGTTCTTCATGAGTCAGGCCGTCGCGGCGGATTTGAAAGCGCACAAACGTCCGGGTTCGATCGTCTCGATCTCCTCGATCAGCGGAATGAACACGGCGCCCTTCCACATTGCCTATGGCGCAGCCAAGGCAGCGGTGGTGGCGGTGACGCGCACGATGGCGGTCGAGCTTGCCTTGGACGATATTCGCGTCAATGCCGTGGCGCCGGGGGTCACCGAGACGCCAGCCTCGGCCATGTATGTGGACGAGGACCAAGACCGCGATCGTCGCGCCATTGCAATGGGTCGGCGCGCTCGGCCCGAGGAGCAAGCTGGCGCGATCCTGTTCCTGTTGTCGGATCTGTCGAGCTACATCACGGGTCAGACGATTCTCGTGGATGGCGGCCTCAACCTCAAATGGACGCATCTCGGCGCCGACAACACCTCACTCTTTCTCAAGAGCGAGTCCTTCCGCGCGAACATGCAACGGTGAGATGAAAGCAATGACGAAGCAAGCGGTGCCTGCAGCAATGTCTCCAACGGCCGGTGACCTATCAGATGCGGTAACCATTAGCGCCGAAGCGTACATCTCCGAAGAGTATGCGCGGGCCGAGCGCGACAAGCTGTGGCGCAAGGTGTGGCTGCAAGCAGGCCGTGTCGAAGAAATTCCGAACGTCGGCGACTACATCAGCTACGAGATCCTCGACGATTCGATCCTCATCGTTCGCGCGGCGCAGGATGAGATCCGCGCGTACCACAACGTTTGTGCGCATCGCGGCCGCCGGCTTGTCGACACGCCCAAAGGCGCCAAGCACGCCCGTGGCCGGGCCCTACCCATGCATGACGGCGCCGGGGAGCAGTTCACCTGCCGCTACCACGGCTGGCGATACAACCTCGATGGCAAGAACACGACCGTGATCCACAAGGCGGACTGGAAAGGCGCGCTGACGAGCGAATGCATCGGCCTCCGCCAGGTCCGTGTCGACACCTGGGGCGGCTGGGTCTGGGTCAACATGGATCCGACGTGTGAACCGTTGCGCAACTACCTCGAGCCCGCCGCCACCATGCTCGATCCCTTCCAGCTTCAGAACATGCGCTATCGATGGCGCAAATGGGGGATCTTCGACTGCAACTGGAAGGTCGCGCTGGAGGCGTTCTGTGAGAGCTATCACGTGCAGACGACGCACCCCGAGTTCAACAAGTTCGGCGAGTTCCGCGGTTGGGCCAGAGCGCAAGGAAGGCACAGCAACATTGGCTACGACGCGCCGAAGGGTATGGACGAAAACCAGCAGGCGAAGAATCGCGTCGGCACGGGCGACGCCCGCATCTCCACCGCGGAGCTCTATGTCTATACTTGGGAGAAAGCCAACACCAACACGACGCAGACACTCGTCAACGCCGCGCTTCGGCTGAAGGACGAGCTTCCGGAAGGCACTCCCGCCAATCAAGTGTTGCAACATTGGCTCGCGTCCGCGCGCCGTGACGACGAGGCGCGCGGCGTCGTTTGGCCGATCATCGACCCCGCGCACAACGCCAAGGCCGGCAACGCCTGGCAGATCTTTCCGAACTTCCAGATCGGTCACGCCGTCCAAAACATGCTGTGCTACAGCGCCCGCCCTTACGGCTATGACCCGGACAAGTGCATCTTCGAGGCGGCCGTCTACGAGCTCTTTCCCAAAGGGCAAGAGCCGCAAACGGAGTGGGTCTACTCCGAGCCCACCGAAGAAGACTGGTGTTATGTCCTGTCCCAGGATTTCTCCAATATGGCGGCGGTGCAGCAGGGCATGAAGTCCCTGGGATTCAGCGGCACCAAGCCCAATCCGTACATGGAGCGCAGTGTCGCCAATCTTCACCGCAACCTGGCGAAATACATGGGCACAGGCGCGCCCCGGGAGCTCGGGTAAATGAGGGGACGTCGTCCATGTCCGTAAAAGTCTACGAACGCATCCTGGATCTCTTCGAAGCAGAGGGGATAAACACGCTCTTTGGCATTCCCGACCCGAACTTCGTCCACATGTTCTTGACTGCGGAGCAGCGCGGCTGGCAGGTGATCGCTCCGCATCACGAAGAGGTGTGTGGCTTCATGGCGGAAGCGGTGTGGCGCATGACGGGAAAGCCAGGTCTGTGCATCGGCACGCTCGGGCCCGGCATCGCCAATCTCGCCGGCGCCATGATGTGCGCCAAGGTTGAAAACTCGCCCGTCATTTTTCTCGGCGGTCAGCGCGCACGCATCACCGAGCAGCGGGTGCGCCGTGGGCGCATTCAGTTCGTCTCACAGGTTCCTCTTCTTGCACCATCTGTGAAATATGCGGCCTCCATCGAGTATGCGGACCAGACGGACGAGATCATTCGTCATGCTCTTCGCATTTGTCAGACCGGCACGCCCGGTCCGGTTTACGTCGAATATCCGTCGCACGTGATTCAGCAAGAACTCGACGTGCCGGCACCGCTCCGGCCGGAGGCGTATCGTCTCGTCCGCCAGGCAGCGAGCGCGTCAGCGATCGATTCGACCGTGACACTGATCCGGGCCGCAAAGCAGCCCATCCTGCTCGTTGGACACGGCGCCCATTGCGCGCGCGCACAGGAGTCCGTGGGAGCGCTCGCCAAGTTGATCGCCTGCCCCGTGATCCAGACTTCGGGAGGCACCTCCTTCATCAAGGGCCTGGAGGATCGCACTTTTCCCTACGGTTTCTCGACGTCGGCCGTGGAGGCGGTGGTGAAGTCGGACCTCTGCATCGCGATTGGCACCGAGCTCGGCGAGCCGGTCCACTATGGCAAGGGCCGTCATTGGGCAGAAAACAATGCCCATCGCAAATGGGTCCATATCGAGCTCGACCCCGTGGCGATCGGCGTCAACCGCCCCATCGACGTGCCCCTGGTCGGCGATCTGAGGGCGATCGTTCCGCAGCTCGTCGACGCGCTACAGGAGTTTCCGCGGTCTCCGTCGGCCGAGCTCGGAGGCTGGGTGAAGCAGGAAGCGATCCGCCTGGCGGAGCTTGCGGATTCTGCTCCGAAGGACAGGACGCCCATTCATCCCGCCCGTTTCGTGGTCGAAGCGACGAAGGCGTTCCCGAACGGCGGCATCATGGCGCGCGATGGTGGCGCGACCGTCATCTTCCAATGGACCTATTCGCAGGCGAAGCCGCACGACGTCGTGTGGAACCAGAACTTCGGCCATCTGGGGACGGGCCTTCCTTATGCGATCGGCGCGTCCATTGCCGATCGCAGGAAGCGGCCCGTCATGCTGCTCACGAGCGATTCGTCGTTCCTGTTTCACATCTCGGAACTGGAAACCGCCGCACGCCTGAAACTTCCACTCGTCTGCGTCGTGGGCGTCGACAACCAGTGGGGCCTCGAGGTGGGTGTCTATAAGCGCACATTCGGGCAAGGATCGGCGGAGACGGGGACGCACTGGAGCAAGGAAGTGCGGTTCGACAAGATTGCCGAAGGCTTCGGCTGTCACGGCGAATACGTCGAACGTGCGGAGGACATTGGGCCGGCCATTGCTCGGGGGTACGCCAGCGGCAAGCCAGGCGTCGTTCACGTGCCGATCGACCCGAAAGCCAATTCCGAAGAAATGCCGAACTATCAAGAATTCAGGACATGGTACGCCGAGGGGACGCAGTAACCTTCAAGCAATTCAAGAGAATAGAGACGAAGCCATGCGCGAATATCTGAAGTTCTATATCGACGGCAGGTGGGTCGATCCGGTGGAGCTGAAGACCATGAATGTCGTCAACCCGGCGACCGAACAGGTTTGCGGCAAGTTTGCGCTCGGCGCGGCCGCTGACGTGGATAGGGCGGTCAAGGCTGCTCGGAAAGCGTTCGCAACGTGGTCGCAGACGAGCCGCGAGGAGCGGCACGGTGTCCTCCAGCGGATTGCTGTGGAATACCAGAAGCGCGCTGCCGACCTCGCAGCGGCGATCACCGAAGAGATGGGCGCGCCGGCCTCGCTCGCCAACGGCTATCAGGTCGGGCTCGGAATCGGACATCTGACTACGGTCATCGAACTGCTGAAGACTTTCCGCTTCGAAGAGCAGCGCGGCGCAACGCTGATCATGAAGGAGCCAGTCGGTGTCTGCGGCCTCATTACGCCGTGGAACTGGCCCATGAACCAGATTGCCGTCAAGGTGTTCCCGGCCCTGGCGACCGGCTGCACGATGCTGCTCAAACCATCCGAAGTCGCTCCGTTCTCGGCCCAGATCTTTGCCGAAATTCTGCACGCCGCAGGGGTGCCGGCAGGTGTGTTCAATCTCATCCAGGGCGATGGTCCCGGCGTGGGCGTGGCGATGTCCTGCCATCCCGATATCGACATGATCTCCTTTACCGGCTCGACGCGCGCCGGCGTCGAAATCGCGAAGAACGCCGCACCCACCGTGAAACGGGTAGCCCAGGAATTGGGCGGCAAAGGCCCGAACATCATTCTCGATGACGCAGCGTTCGCCAGCAACGTGGCCAGCGGTGTGGCGTCGATGATGGGCAACTCCGGGCAGACCTGCAGTGCGCCGTCGCGCATGCTCGTGCCGAGCGCGCGCATGGAAGAAGCCATCCGCATCGCCCGGGAGGCGTCGTCCAAGGTGACAGTGGGCGATCCCACCAGCAATGTGACGATAGGGCCGGTCGTCTCGAGGACTCAATTCGACAAGATCCAGGGGCTGATTCAGAAAGGCATCGACGAGGGGGCGACGCTCGTCGCGGGGGGCACCGGTCGGCCGGATGGGCTGAAGAAAGGCTATTACGTAAAGCCCACCGTCTTCGCCCATGTCACCAACGACATGACCATCGCCCGCGAGGAAATCTTCGGGCCGGTGCTCACGATCCTTGGCTATAGCAGCATCGACCAAGCCATTGGTATCGCCAACGACACGGAATATGGCCTTGCCGGGTACGTCGCCGCCGCGGACGTCGAGAAGGCGCGCGCCGTCGCCCGCAAGATCCGCTCCGGGTGGGTGGTGATCAACGACGGCTTCGATTTCAATGCGCCGTTCGGCGGCTACAAAAAAAGTGGCAACGGGCGCGAGTGGGGTGAGTTCGGCTTCCACGAATACCTCGAGACCAAATCGCTTCTAGGTTATGCGCCCGGCACGGGTGCCCCATAGCGCCGCGCTTCCCCGACGCGTCGCCGTAGATTCGCGAGATTCACTATCGGAGATTCAGCACTTTCAGGACGAGCACTGCCAGGAGGCCATCAGGATGTCGCTACTCAACGGACGCTATACGGCCGCGAAGTCGCTCAGTTTGGCCGAAGGGTGGAACCTGGAACGGCTCACCCCACCCAGCCGCCTGTTCGGCGCCAATGGTCTGCGCACCGGTCCGGACGGCCGCATCTATGTAGCGCAGGTGGTGGGCAGCCAGATCAGCGCACTCGATGTCGGGACCGGTCGATTGGAAAGCATCAGTGCGAAGGGTGGCGAAATCATAGCGCCCGACGACGTGGCTTTCGATCCGCGCGGCAACCTCTACGCCACGGAGTATTACAACGGACGCGTGAGCGTGCGCGGTGTCGATGGGGCCACGCGGGTGCTGCGCGACGATGTCCCTGGCGCGAACGGCATCACCGTCCACAAGGGCCGGCTGTTCATCGACGAGTGCCGGATCGGCGGACGCCTCATGGAGCTCGATCTGAACGGCGGCGCGCCACGCGTGCTGCTGGAAAACCTGCCGCTGCCCAACGCCATGGAGGTCGGTCCCGATGGGCTCCTGTACTATCCACTGATTGGGACCAACGAGATCTGGCGGATCAACCCCGAGGGCGGCACGCCCGAGCGAGTTGCGAAGGACCTTGGAGTTCCAGATGCCGTGAAGTTCGATTCCAAAGGATTTATCGTCTCGACCCAACTGGCCTCCGGCGAGGTGCTGCGCATCGATCCCCGGAGCGGGGAGCGCAGCGTTCTGGCCCGCCTCGATCCAGGCCTCGACAACTTGACCTTCGTGGGCGACCGACTGTTTGTCTCGAGTTTCACTGGGCAGATCACCGAAGTCCTAGGCGCCGGCGAGCCCCGCGCCGTGTTGCCGGGTGCCTTGCAATGGCCGCTCGATTTGACCGTGGGCGACGACGGCAACCTCTATATTGCTGACGGGACCCATCTCTACATGGTGCTCCCAGGTGGCAAACTGCGGACGCTGGGGATGATGTTCAGCCCTGGCTATCCGGGGTCCGCCCCCATCCGCGGCCTGGCTTCCGTCGGCGGGGGCGAGTTCATTGTCACCACCTCGAACGGTCAGGTCGCGCGCTACTGCCCCGCCAGAAACGAGAGCGAGATGCTAGCCGATGGGCTCGACCAACTCTATGGCGTGGCGGTTTCGTCCAGCGGAGCCGTGTTGGTGGCGGAGCTCGGCGCGGGCCGCGTGTTATCCGTTGGAAGTACGGCGGCGGTGGTCAGCGGCGGCGGTTCCGGAAGGTCGGGCCAAGTCGAGGTGCTGGCGTCGGGCCTTCGCAATCCACTGGGCGTTGCGATAGGTTCCGACGGCGCTTGCTTCGTCTCCGAATCGGGCGCAGGCCGGGTGGTCAAGCTGAGCGGGTCCCGCGCCGAAACGGTGCTGGACGATCTGCACGAACCCCACGGGATCCTCGTCCGCGACGGTCTGCTCTACGTGGTCGACGCGGGTGCCAAGACGCTCATCGCCTTCGATCTGAAAAGCAAGAACCGGCGCGTCATCGTCTCCGATCTGCCGGTCGGGTCGCCGCCCGGCGTCATCCCCAAACCTTTGCACGGATTGCCGCCATTTTCGGGGCCGCAAGGTCCGTTCGCGGGAATCGCGGCCGGACCTGATGGCACGCTGTACATTTCAGCCGACGCTGAGGGCAGCGTGCTGGCGCTTCGCCGGGGGGGCGCACGCCAATCATCTTGAAGCACACGATTTCCGGGTGAGAGCCTGGTTCTCCTCGAGAGCCGCTGGCGATGTCTCGCACCGCCCTCGGCTGTCAGTATCTGGCCGGCAGATGCCATTGCGAGCGACGTCGCCTCTCCCTACGAGCTAAGCAACGAGGTGTTTGCAACGCGATCTCACCTGCGCCCTGGGGATTTGCCGGCGCCTCTGCTATCGCGACACGGACTGCACGACGAGTGGAACCTGCTGCAACACGCCCATCGACGTCGATGCGGGACCGTCGGGATACCGGCTCTGCGCGCCGTGCCGACCTTGATCGCGCGTTTGACTGTGCCTTTTCAATTGGAGTAGCGGCCGCCGTTGACGCTCAGCGTATGGCCCGTGATGTAGTCCGCGTCGTCCGATGCCAGAAACGCGCAAGCCGCGGCGATGTTCTCCGGACGGCCGGGACGACCCATCGGCGAACGCGATGCAACGGCTTCGACACTGGCGCCGAGCCCTTTGACCCCTGCGCCTCTCAGCATGGGCGTGTCGACGAAGCCGGGCGGAATGTTGTTGACGGTGATCCCCGTCGTGGCGAGTTCCTGTGCCAGCGCTTTCGTGAACGCGATCACGCCACCCTTCGAGGCGGCATAGGCGGTCATGCGTGGCGAGCCCGTCTGTGCGCTGGAGGAAGAGATGTTGATGATGCGACCCCACTTGGCAAGAAGCATGTCTGGAAGCACGGCTTGCGTGCACAGCAGCATGCTCTTCAGGTTGATCGACATGACGCGATCCCAGTTCTCCTCGGTCATGTCCATGAACGAACAGAAGTCGGTAATGCCGGCGTTGTTGACGAGAATCTGCACGGGGCCGAATGCGGCGTGTACGGCTCCGACCCCCGCATTGACCTCTGCGCGGTTCGACACGTCCACGCGACTGGCAATTGTCTTGGCACCCGCGGCGACCAGATTGGCGGCAGCACGCTTCGCGCCGTCCTGGTCGATGTCCCAGACGGCGACCCGTGCGCCGTCGCGTGCGAAACGCTGCGCGGTTGCCAGCCCGATGCCCGAAGCCGCACCCGTCACCACGACAATCCTTCCAGCGAGCGACATGTCTTTATATCCTTGCAAAATGCGTCGATCGCTTCAGCGCGGAAGCTCGACGTCGACCTTGCCCGTGGCGAGCATTGCGCCGTCCTGATTCGTCATCTTCAGGTCGAGCCGAACGAGCGGCGCGCCCCAGTTCGACTCCTCCCGCAACTCCATGACCACCGCATCGAGGTACGTCACATCGCCTTCGTAGGCGGGCCCGCGGTAGGAAGTGTTCGAGTAGCGCACGAAGCCGTCGTGACCGGCCCAATATGCCACGTAATCGGTTACCCACGCGCCCATCGTCGCTCCGTACCCATACGCGCGCGGCATGCCGATCTGCGTAGCCTTCTCCACATCGACGTGCCCGCGGGAGGGTCCCACGTACAGGCCGTCACGCAAGCGTGGGTCGATCTTTGCGCCCTCGTAGTCGAAGCCGAAGCCGTCGACCCAGCCCGGATCCTGGTTGACCCACGGATCCTCGACGCCGGGAGGGGCCACCCAGCGGAAAGTGCCCCACACGTTGAACACGAACGCCCGGTACTCCGTGGCAAAGCTCGTGATCGTGTGCGGGCCGATCACCCGACGCGGCAGCCGATCGCCGATCGACACCTCCTTGAAGCGAGGGGTCCGCCCCTCGCGGTTGGAATGAATCCATGCCGTCCGTTCGCGCTCTACCGCCAGCAAATCCTCGCGTTTCCAGCGCGGCGCCTGGCCCGCCGGCTTCAACTTTCCCCGGCGTTCGGCTTCCGCCGCGAGATAGCGGATCGAGGTCGAGCGCACCTTGCTTATCGGCGTACCGTGCTGATTTACGTGCAGCGTATCCCCGCGTTGAAACAGCGTCGGGCCGGCGAAGCTCGTGTCGGTCACCTTGTAGTCGTGAAACCAACGTTTCTGCGTCAGCCGGTCTCCAGGCTTGAGCTGCGGGCCGTAGTGCCACCATTCCTCGCCGCCGAAGATGAGATGCGAGCCGGGGATGACACCTACGCAAGCCGGCTGAGCGCCATGTCCGATATCCATCGCCACGGGAAAAGATTGCGGCGCAACGATGCCACCGAACCTGGAGTCATTTGCGAATTCGTGATCCCAGTGGATGGGGTTCGGGTAATCCATCGCCATCACCCAGCGACGAATGTCGGTCGTCGAGCACGGCTCGAGCAGCTCGCCGCCCCCCACTTCCTCACCGACACGACGCTTCACGTCGCTCAGATCCAGCTCCGGCGTCCTGACTTTGGCTGCTTGTGTCATGTCTTCTCCCTCAGCTAACCGATTTGTCACACTAAAGACGCGGCCGTGGCAATTCAACATCGTTGTTCATTAGCGTTTCAGGCCACGCGGGGCGCCGCGGCCCATGTACTCGGCCAGGACGCGGTGGAAGTTGGTGACCTTCCGCTCTTGGTGCGGGTTGGGAAGGGTGCCGCGGAAGCCGCGCGACCGCATGCCCTTCTGGACAGCGGCCATGTTCGAGAAGTCCTGCGACAGCACAAGGCCCCACTTTTCGCCGGTCGGTTCGGCGTAGACCCACTCGGTCTTCGGCTCGCCGCCTTCTGGATAGCGTTCCATCGCATAAGACTCGAAAATGCACTTGTGTGGATCGCCGCCATACGGTCGCGCGCGGTAGCACAACGCAAAAGTGATGCCTTGCAGAATCGCCATGTTCGGGAAGATGCTCCAGGCGAGCCCGGCATTCGATAGCTGCTCGGGCGTAATCGTCGGCCAGAATACCCCGCGCGCCGCGTCGTCGGCGCGGGCCGATGCGAGCCAGTGCTTGATCACCTGGTCCGGAGGAGTACCTTCGGGCAGTTCCTCGACCAGGCGCTTCGCTGCATTGACCAGCGTCTCGGTCGTGCTGGCGTTGTTGACGGTGGTGTAGATCTCCTTCTGCAACTCATAAGTCGAAACGCGCGGATCCTTGCCTTTGCCCGCGCGCGTGATCGTGCTGCTCTGCTTCATCTTGAGGTTCGGATCGCGCTCGTCGAAACCGCTGACGCCGTGCAATCCATGCGCCGCGCTATACGCGTAGTACTGGCCATATCGGAGCAACTGCGAATGCGTGCCCTGGACATGGTAGGGCTCCATGAACGCTTCGATCGCGGTCTTCCAGTTGCAGTCGAAGATGACCCACTGTCGCCATTTGTAGCGCATCTTCGCGAACTCGAAGGGGTCGAGGATCGACGCTGCCGGCTCGAGATATTCCCGGAGGGAGACGCCATTCGGATCCATGTTGATGAAGATCCAGCCGCTCCAAGTATCCACCTTGACTTCATTCAGCCGCGTACACGCATCCGTCAGCGCACCCTTCCAGTCCGACTCGTCGAGCTTGAACGTGCACTTGCCGTCCAGATCGTAGCGCCAGGCGTGAAAGCCGCAGATGAACGTATTCTTTTGGCCATGCGCGCTATGAGCGCCAGGCGGTGTATCGACGAGGCGCCGCCCGCGATGGGAGCAGACATTGTGGTAAGCCTTGATCGTGTCGGGCGCCGAACGCACGATCACAATCGAGTCGTCGGCGATGTCGTAGGTCAGGTAGTCGCCGACGTTCGGAATCTCTTCGACGCGACCGGCGTGCTGCCATGCCTTGCCCCATAACTTGTCGCCCTCCGCCCGGGCGTACTCTTCGGAAATGTACGGCTCTACCGAAAAGGTGAGCGGTTCCGTGAGCGCTTCAATCTCGATATTGACCTGTTCGGACCGCTGCTTAGCCTCGATGCTGACCGGTTTGTTCATGGACGCCTCCGATTCACGACAATCGACATGCCCGTTCAGACGCCGGGCGTTGATCACGGTTCGACGACGAGGCCCGCCATATCGCCCTTCTCGCGCCACTCGCGTATCAACTTGTCGAACGCGTAGAAGCCGGGCCCATAAGGCTCGCCCAGGAACCAGCGACGCTTCGCCTCGCCCTCGTTGTTGTAATAACCCGGCGTGCATTCTCGCTGGAACTGGGTGTTGTCGATTGCGGTTTCGCGAACGATCTTGACCCATTCATCCTGGGCCTTCTCGCTGCATTCCACGCTTTTGAGCCCGCGCTGCAAGCTCGTCTTGATGATGTAGGCGATGTGATTGCCCTGCTGCTCGAAGGTCGCAGGAATGCTCGCGTTCAGTCCACCCTGGGTGAACTGGATGAAAAACTGATTGGGGAAACCATGGGTCGTCATGCCATGGAGCGTCCTGTACCCATCGGCCCAGTGGTCGTAGATGGAAACGCCGTTGCGCCCCTCGACGACGTCGATGCCCCAGCGGCGACAGAGCTCACTCGAAACCTCGAAACCGCTCGCGAAAATGACGCAATCGACTGGATATTCAACGCCGCCCGCGACGATGCCGGTCTCGGTCATGCGTTCGAGGCCCCGGGTCGACGAGACGTCGAGAACCTTGACGTTCGGACGGTTGAACGTCTCGTAGTAGCTATTGCTGGAGCACGGCCGTTTGCACATGAAGCGGTAGTAGGGCTTCAATGCTTCGGCCGTTGCCTTGTCCTCGACGATGCTGTCGACGCGGCGCCGCAATCGCTCCATCACCTTGTAGTCTTCCTGCTCCCGCAGCTCCATGTACTGTCCTGGCGACAGCTTGGGCCAGCCCATGCCTTCTAGCCTCGCTCTGATGTTGCGACTGAGCTCGGTCCAGAAGTCGCAGATCATGTCGGGCTCGTGGGGGCGAAGGGCTTCGTTCGTCCCGCGGTTGAAGTTTGCCTGCCGCTTCTTCTGCCAGCCGGGCTCCAGCGTTTTCACCCATTGGGGATCGGTAGGCGGATTGGAACGACAGTCCACGGCCGAAGGCGTGCGCTGGACGACGTAGAGCTGCTTGGCGTCGCGGCCCAGAAAGGGAACGACCTGGATGGCAGTCGCGCCCGTGCCGACGAGCGCCACGCGCTTGTCGGCTAGCTTGTCGAGCAGTGGGTTCCTCTGGCTTCCGCCTGTGTAGCCGTAGTCCCAGCGCGCCGTGTGGAACGTGTGCCCGTTGAACCTCTTGATCCCAGGGATGCCGGGCAGCTTCGGTCGGTTCAAGGGACCGCAGGCCATGATCACGAAGCGGGCCCGGATATCGTCGTCGCGGTTCGTGCTGAGCCGCCGGCGCTTT